>ERZ772977.6-NODE-6-length-217793-cov-7.444084_pt1 | contig 217793 bp, 204 predicted proteins | sample MGYA00511131_ERZ772977 | MGnify/ENA primary metagenome ERZ772977 (study PRJEB29015, sample SAMEA2737935) | human oral metagenome | biome: human oral; feature: human-associated habitat; material: dental | place: China | collected 2151 ...
TGTGACCTTCGGGTTATGAGCCCGACGAGCTACCGACTGCTCCACCCCGCGATATTTCTGCCGCTCGGACAGGTGCTTGCGCATTGCGCTAACAAGACGATATTATACGGCATAGGGCTGCGCCCGTCAATACCTAAAATAAAAAATGGAGCAGAATTTTTCTGCTCCATCGGTTTCTTTCAAAAGAATAAGTGTTACTCCTCCGCATCACCGTCGAAGAGATATGCATAGCGCTCTTTGAACTCCTCGGGCGTCATACGGTAGGCGTTTGCAAGCCCCGGATCATCGAGGTCGCCCTTCTCAATGCGCATCATAAAGCCGCGCGCAATGCGGTAGTGTACGGAATCGATGTTGACCTTGCGCACCTTCGTCTTGCCCGTCTCTGGGTCACGGATCTCATCGAACCGCATCGGCACAGCCTGGTTGTCCTGGATGGTGATGATCGCGCCTGAGTCGCCGCTCATCAGGAACTTCACGGCAGAGTAGCCGAGCGAGCGGCAATAGTCAATGTCGTATGCGATCGGAGCCGTGCAGCGCAGTTCGTAGCCGATCTCCTTGTCAATGATGGTGAGGGCAATGCCGAGCTTCTTCGTCTCGGCGAGCACTGCCTGCTTGAGGATCTCGCCGAAGTCCAGCTCGCTGTAACGAATGTGTCCGTGCTCATCGGTAACGACACTGCCGAGCTTTGCGAAATCCTCCTCCGCGATCTTTTCAATGACGCCCTCGGCGATAACGGCGACGCCGTAGTTGCGGCCCGTAAGATAGCGCTTCACAATGGAGCCGGTGATGACGTCGACAACCTGCTGGAGCGGGATCTTATCCTGTGCGAACTCCTCAGGGATGACGGTGATCGCTGCGCCCGCACTGCGGCCCATGCCAAGCGCAAGATGGCCTGCCGTGCGCCCCATCGCGATGGTGAAGTACCAACGGTTATTCGTCGTACTCGCGTCCTCCATGAGATTTTCAATCTCCATCGTACCGAATGCACGCGCTGTCTCGAAGCCGAAGGTCGGCACGCCCTCAGGCAGCGGTAGATCGTTGTCGATGGTCTTAGGGACGTGTACAACATTGATCGTGCGTCCCATCTTGCGCGCATATTCGGAGACGGCCATCGAGCTGAACGCGGTATCGTCGCCGCCGATGGTAACAACATGGGTAACGCCGAGTTCCGTAAGCGTCTCGACGACGGTACGGAGATCGGATTCCTTCTTCGTCGGATTAAAACGCGACATCTTGAGGATGCAGCCTCCGGTCAGATGGATGCGGCTGATGTTCGCCGTCTCGAGGCGCACATAGTTCTTCTCGCCGCGCGCGAGCCGCGAGAATCCGTCGTAAATGCCGAGTACATCCCAGCCATGGCGCGTCGCCTCACTGGTAACTGCGGAGATAACACTGTTGATGCCGGGCGCGGGGCCGCCTCCGCAGATAATCGCAATCACATTCTTGATACCAATCATGAAATCCGCCTCCTTTTTGGAATTGTCTGTACTTTATATAAATTCGACGAGGTGGAATGTTTTCCTTCTCTGTGAAAAATTTTGGTTCCGCATAGGGTCGTCATTCATGGTGACAGTTTTCCGCAGGTACGGATTCAAGGACGTTTTCTGCTGCGTCGTCCGAGGTTTGTGACAGTCTTTCCCGCCTTCCTTCCGTGCGTATGGGATTTCGCGAATTTTTTCCGTCCCCTTGTCTGAGACGCACGAGGCGGACGGGGGGTCCCGTTTCGCGGCTTCTCGATGTACGTTTCCGAGCGCGGCTTCTTCTTCGCCGCCGTGCGGCGCAGGCGTTCCTTGAGCGCAGCCTCCATCTTCCGCAACTTCTCGTGCTGATGCGCCGCGACAAGCGTGATCGCCTTCCCCTGCGCCCCGGCACGCCCCGTACGGCCGATGCGGTGGATGTAGTCTGTCACGGTCGGCGGCAGATCATAGTTGTAGACGTGAGTCACGCCCTCGATGTCGAGGCCGCGCGCGGCAATGTCGGTCGCACAGAGAATCTGCAGCTTTGCCTCACGGAACCTGCGCAGGACGAATGCCCGCTGCGTCTGCGTGAGGTCGCCGCTGAGCGCATCGACAAGATAGCCGCGGCGGGCAAGCTCCATCATGACGGTATGCGTACGCTCCTTCGTTGCGCAGAACACCATTGCGAGATAGGGCGCCTCCTCATTGATGGAGGCACAGAGACGGTCGATCTTTTCCCCCTCACTCACCGAGAGCGCAGTCTGCTCAATGGAGGCGAGCGTCGTCGTCTCCCGTTCAATGCGGATGTGCGCCGGGTTCGTCATAAATTTCTTCGTAAGGCGCACGATGCGCTCAGGCATTGTCGCTGAGAAAAGCGCGAGCTGATAGTCCTGTGCCGCACAGCCAAGAAGGCTTTCCACGTCCTCAATGAAACCCATCTTGAGCATTTCATCCGCCTCATCGAGAACGATTTTGTTCACGCTGCCGAGTGCGAGCGTGCCGCGCCGCACATGGTCGAGCAGGCGGCCGGGCGTGCCGATGACGAGCTGCGGACGGCGGCGCAGCTTCTCCTTCTGCCGCTCGATATCCGCGCCTCCGTAGATGACGATCGTCCCGATACCGAGCGGCTCTCCAAGCGGTTCCGCCACACGGGCAATCTGGATCGCAAGTTCGCGCGTCGGTGCGATGACCAGTGCCTGTGCTACCGTTCCCTGCGGCTTGATCTTCTCGAGCAGCGGCAGGAGGAACGCAAGGGTCTTGCCTGTACCCGTCTGTGCCTTCGCGATCACATCCCGTCCTGCGCGCATCGGCGGGATCGCCTGCTCCTGCACGGGGGTCGGCTCCGTAATGCCCTGTCTTTGGAGAAGCGCTGTCAGCACCTCCGAGACGCCGAGCGCATCAAATTTCATCATGATGAGAGCACCTCTGCGCCGGTCTCCGTGATGAGGATGGTCTTTTCCCACTGCGCTGACAGGCTGCGGTCCTTTGTCCGCACCGTCCATCCGTCCTCCGCGTCCACCGTCACATCATAATCGCCTGCGTTGATCATGGGCTCGACCGTAAATACCATGCCGGGCACCATAAGCATCCCCGTGCCCGCCTCGCCTTCGTGCGGAACAAACGGTTCCATGTGGAAGTCCTTGCCGACGCCGTGCCCGCCGAGAGCCGTGACGACAGAGTAGCCGTTCGCATGCGCCCAGTCGCCGCACGCTGCACTCACGTCACCGAGGAAGTGCCACGGACGTGCCGCCGCAATGCCGCGCTCCATGCACTCCTTCGTCACCTGCACGAGACGCTCCGCCGCCGCGGGCACCTTTCCCACGAGATACATGCGCGAGGCATCTGCATAGTAGCCGTCAACAATCACGGTGGAGTCGACATTGACAATGTCCCCCTCTTTGAGGACATCCTTCTTTGACGGAATCCCGTGGCAGACCACATTGTTGATCGATGTGCAGATGCTCTTCGGGAACCCCTCGAAACCGAGGCAGGCCGGAATGCCGCCTCTCTCAACGATGTAGTCATGCGCCGCGCGGTCAAGTGACTCCGTATCGGTACCGGGGCGCACAAGCGTCTCCATGAGATCGAGCACGCCGTCGTTGATGACCGCGGCCCGGCGGATCCCCTCGATGTCCGCAGCGTTGTTGATGATCTTGCGCGGCGGGCGCACCTGCCCCTTCAGCACATCGTACCGGATGGATGCAATACGATCGTCAAAGTCTTCATGGCACTTTTTATATTTCTTTCCGCTGCCGCACCAGCATAGCTCGTTTCGGTTCATTCCTCTTCCTTTCATAGATGCTTTACCTCTCGTATTATAGACCGAAAGTGTATTTTTATCAAAGCTTTTTCCTGCCGAACCAGCACATGCAGAGTGCTTGACATAAGGCGAGGTATCGGCTACACTGGTCGCGGTATGGATTCTAAAAAGAAGGTAATTTAATTGAAATTCTCTCCTAAGCGGCTCATATTGATCCTCCTCTGCGTGTTCGGGCTCCTTGCCACAGCAGTCTTTGTCGGGATGGCTTCTGCCCCCGGCGTTCCGGTCCTCAACTATCATCAGGTCGAGGATAAGGACGGAAACCCGCTCACCCTGTGGACGGACCAGTTCGAGGCGCAGATGGCCTATCTTGCTGCCGAGAGATACACGACGATCACCATCGACGAGATGATGGACGCCTATGAACACGGAACGCCGCTGCCGGAAAAACCGGTCATTATTACGTTCGATGACGGCTATGCCGACAACTATGAGAACGCCTATCCCATTCTGAAGAAGTACGGATTCAAAGCGACTATCTTCCTCATCTACGATTTCACGAACACCTACCCGAACTATCTGACATGGGATCAGATTGCGGAGATGAAAGAGTCCGGGCTGATCCGCTTCGAAAGCCACACGATGACGCATGCAAATCTGGCAGAGCTCACATCCATCGATGACCTGCGTCACGAGATTGCAGACTCGCATGATCTGCTCTCCGAGAAGCTCGGCTATGACATGCACTACATCGCCTATCCCGGCGGCCGCGTCAACGCAGAGATCGAGGAGATCACACGCGCGGCCGGATATCGGGGCGGCTTCACCGTTCACTACGGCCTCTCCACGCCGTCCGAAGGCGTCTATCAGATGGACCGCATCCCGATCTTCGGCGCAAACATGCATACCCTGAGCCGCTTCAAACTGCGCCTCGCCTTTGCGCCGCTCATTGCCCCACTCGAGGATCTGCGGCTGGATTGCCGCGCATGGGGTCTTCCCTGGCTCGCCAACTGTATGCCCATCCCCTGAGCATGCTGAGAAAAATCTGTATAAGGTTGGGACAGCATCTGAAAAATATGCTATAATATAGGCACTGTTTATTGTATGAAGGAGGACTTTTCATGGATTTTGAAGCATTGGTCAAGGCAAAATTTGATGAAGCATATGCATCGTCAGAGCATCCGAAAAAATTCTTCCTCACGGAAAACGGCCGCGGCGTCGTCGACGGCGGCGAGATGTACAATGCGCTGCTTCAGGATGTACTCGACGTCGTGCAGAAGGCAATCGTCGGCATTCTGAAGGACAGCCATCATACACATTGACAACAGACACACAAAGAAGCGGCTGCATGTCAGATGCAGCCGCTTCTTTTATTTTTATGATATTCCCTCATAGCGGAACGGTTCCAGCTCCCAAAGCACTCCGGAAATCTGCGTCATATCGACATCGGAGAAGATGCGCAGCATCGGGCGGATATTCTTCTCCGGGAAGACGGCAATCGACGCCGCCTCCTCCCCGTGCTGGAAGAACACCTCCACGGCGCCGTGATCAACGTACATGCGCAGGGACAGCGTATGCTCGGCATAGAGTTTGAAGGTGCGCGTGCCGCGTCCACCAAGCTTCATGCCGCTGCGGTCAATGGTCATAACCTGTTCCAGCCGGTTATAGCGCAGGACCAGCTTCTCAAGCCCAAAGACCAGTTCCACAGAGATGGTGTACGCATCCCCCATCGTCAGATCAAGGATAATCTCCGTAAGGTCATAGAGCGTCGTACTGAACGAGTTCTCCCCCTCCGCCTCAAGCGCGCGCTCCGTCTCGCGATGGCGCAGGGCCTTCAGCTCGTGCGCCGGCTCGGAGAATATATGCCCCTGCCGGAGCGTCAGCACGCGCGGCAGAGTCAGGCTGTGCATCCAGCCCTCCTCCCGGGTCGGGTATTCCTCCTCGCGGTCCGGCATCCCCATCCAGCCGATCAGGATATGCCGTCCCTCATGCGTCAGAATCTGCGGCGCATAGAAGTCAAAGCCATGGTCGAGCTCCTTGAAGCGCCCGTGCATGAGCATCTCCATCGCGTCCATAGAGGCATGTCCTACGATATACCCTGCCTGATAGACGTTCTGTCGGTCGTATGCACGCGCCTCCACACCCTGCGGGCAGAATGCGAGCACATCATAATCGCCGAAGGAGAGCAGGTTCGGACACTCCCACATATAGCCGAAATCCTTCAGCTGCGTCCGGAATTCCCCGAGAAACGTCCAGCCGTCCGCCGCCTCCCGGTAGACAAGCACACAGCCGCGCTTCTCCTCTGTCTGTGCGCCGATGACAAGGTGACGGGTGCCGCGCCAGTCAAAGAGATAGGGGTCGCGAAAATGTGCCGTAAAGCCCGGAGGAGGACCGTCGATAATGATCTCTTCCTTCTTCACTGCGCCCGCTGCCTTCGTATAGGTGCCGAAACGCTGTACGGACCTCCGATTGCCTGCTTCATCCTTCGCATTGCATGTGTAGAGAACACGCAGGCGCCCTTCCTCCTCTGCGGCGCAGCCCGAGTAGCAGCCGTCCTTGTCATGTTCATCCGTCGGCCAGAGCGCCAGATGCGGAACGGCATAGGTGCAGAAATCCCGCGTCTTCGTATGCGCCCACGACTTATTCTTATGCGCACAGCCGAAGGGATTCCACTGGTAAAAAATATGGTAGGCGCCGTTGTGGTAGGTCAGCCCGTTCGGGTCGTTGATGAGGCCAAACGGCATCTCCAGATGAAAGCGGTTGTGCCAGCGGTGCGTGAAGGGAAATCCCTCCGCAAGGCGGGCGTCAATTGCTCTCTTGTCAAAATTCTCCACAGTGCTCACTCCTCAGGACGAAAGAAGACGAAGATCAGACCAGACGCAGTGAGAAAACTGACGATGTTGACGAAAATATATGCAGAAAGATGATCAGAACGCACATTGAGTCTTCGCACGATCCGATTTCTTCTAAATAAAAGTGTACTAATTTCCTTTTCTGTTGTCAATGCGCACGGCCGGTGAAAAGATTTTACAACGCGAAAACCATGTGATAGAATGGTTAAGGGAAATTCATAAATCCGGAGCACCTGGGGAGGAATCATATATGAATGTAAAGTATGAGGGTACCGTCACGGCTATCGGCAAGTTGGCGCGCAAGTTCCTCGAGACCAACAACAGTGTTATTCTGCTCGATGAAGGCGCTCATCCGAACCTCGCCGAGATGGTTGTCGAGCATACGCCCGGCGAACTCAAGGGAGATATTGCCGTCGGCGACACGTTCTCGCTCGGAAAGCAGAAATACAAGGTCACACGCATTGGAGAGAACGTGAACGACACGATCCGCGAGAGCGGACACTGCACCCTCCTCTTCAATGCAAAGGGATCAATGCCGGGGCAGATCGAACTGGAAGGAGGCGCCGTTCCTCCGCTCTCACAGGGTCAGAAATTCGCCTTTGCAGGAAAATAACAGACGGCATAAAAGGCCGGCCGCACATCACTGCGATGTGCGGCCGTTTTTTTGATGCCCCCTACATCAACGCATCCATTGCGTCAAAGACGGGCAGCAGGAAAGAAAGCACGGCAAAGAAGATCACAGCTGCGATAAAGACGGTCATCACGGGTTCGGCAAGCGCTTCCATACGCGCTGCGTACTGCGCCGATCTGCGCTGACAATAGTCCGCCGTCTGCCAGAGCAGGCGTTCGAGATCGCCCGCGGCATCCCCCGCCGCAAGCATGCCGCGCACAAGGATCGGCAGATACGGATCCCGCACCGTCGTCTGCGCAAACGTCCGCCCCTGCAGGAGTCCCTGCTCGATCTGTACAAGGCGATGCGAAAGTGCACGGTTCTGTGTGACGGAACGCGCAAGGCTCACAGCACGATCCAGACGAATCCCGCTGCGCATGAGAATGGCGAGCGTACGCAGGATCATGCGCCACTCCGCAAGACATATGAATGTACCGAGTACGGGAATGCGCAGGAGCAGCTCATCCATGCGAAACCGCACCTTCGGCATGCGCAGCAGCGCTGCAGCGGCGGCGAAAACGACGGCAATGCTGAGAGGAATGAGATAAGGCTCTGCAGCAGCAATATCAGAGAGCGTGAGGAGCAGCTGCGTAGGCAGAGGTACTTCGGCGCGCAGATCGCGCAGAAGCGCGGCGAAGATCGGCAGAACGAATATTGTCATGAGCAGCAGCGATGCCGTCGCCGCAGCGAGCAAAAAGAGAGGATAAGCAAGCGCACTCCGCAAAGATTCGCGCATAACATGGCCTTCTGTAAGAAATTCGGCCGTCTCCCGCAGGATCACATCGAGCGTACCGCTCTCCTCTGCCGCGCGCACCATGCCGACAACACTCGGCGCGAACGCCTGCGGATGCATCTCCATCGCCTGCGACAGCGCCGTTCCGCGCGTCACCAACCGATGCAGCTCCGCGACAAGTTTTCCATAGGCAGCCGAGGAAGCCTTCGCCGCGTCCGCGAGACGTGCAAGCGCCTCATGGACAGGCATGCCTGCCTGGAGAAGAGCCGCCAATTCATGAAAGAATGCAATCCTCTCCTCCGCCGTGATGTTGCTGTGCATACGCAGGAACGACGGCAGATGAAATTCCCTCCGTTCCTCAAGACGTACGACCATTCTGCCTTGCGCCGCAAGCGCCCGCACTGCCGCGGGCGCACTCTCGGCCGCAAAGTGCCCGCGCACCTCTGCTCCGTCCGTCGTGCGGGCACGATAGGAGAATGTCCTCATACGATAATGCCCTTCGAGCGCAGCATCGCCTCCGCCATCTCAGACGTCTGCATCCCCTGCTCCGCGCCGCTCATCATCACAGAGAAAAGTTGGCTGTACTGCCCATTCCGCACAATATTGCGCACCGCCGGCACGGCACGAAGCACCTCGAACGCAGCAGCGCGGCCTCCGCCCACACGCGGAAGAAGCCGCTGCGCAAAGATCCCCGTCACGGCATCGGCGAACTGCGCACGCACGGCATCCCGCACATCTGCCGGGAACATACTCTCCACGCGCATCGCTGCCTGCGCCGCACTGCGCGTATGGAGCGTACCGAGTACGAGTATGCCTGTCGCCGCCGCCATGAGCGCCGCTTCCATCGTCGCACGGTCTCGTATCTCGCCGGCGAGCAGGATGTCGGGATCCTCACGCAGAGCGGAGCGCACAGCATCCGGGAAGGAAGAAAAATCACGGCCCAGCTCCCGTTGACTGATAAACGCGGATGCGGGCAAAAAAATATATTCGATCGGATCCTCAAGCGTAATGATATGCACACGCCGTGTCTGATTGATGACCTCGATCAACGACGCGAGCGTCGTCGTCTTACCCGCGCCCGTCGGTCCGCAGACAAGCACCAGACCGTCCCGCACGTCAGCGATGGAGCGCAGCGCATCCGGCATGCCGATCTCATCCGGCGTCATGATGCGTGCAGGCAGGAGGCGCAGAGCCAGTCCGATCCCATTCTCCATATGGTAGGCATTCCCGCGAAAGCGACGGCCTGCATATGTCCACGAAAAATCAACATCATGTCCAGGGAGGATCGCACGGCGGCCCTCCGAGATCATCTCGCCCAGCAGCGCATCCATAAAAGAAGCACTCGGAACGAATGCATCCGATACAAGAGCTCCGTCTCTGCGTATCCGAACGCACTGCCCCGGCGCCGCATGGAGATCGGATGCCTCGACCGCAATCATATGCTGAAGGAGTTCCTTCCACTTTCCTTTCTCATCCATAGAGCGCTCTCTCTACCTCCTCCAACGTCGTCTCTCCGGCACACGCCTTTGCTATGCCGTCCTGCCACAGAGTCTCCACGCTGTCCGCCTCCGCAGCTCTGCGCAGCGCGTCCCTATTGTTCCCGCATAGGATTGCCTCCCGTATCCGCTCCGATACGAGGAGCACCTCATGGATCGCCATCCGCCCGTGATATCCGCTCCCATGACAAAGTGCGCATCCGTGCCCGCGCACGAGAGTCATCCCCTCATGATAGTCCGCGCCAAGCCGGATTGCCTCGCGCGATCCCGGCAGCACGATATAGTCTTCTCGGCAGTGCGTACACACGCGCCGTACGAGCCGCTGGGCAATCACGCTCGAGAGTGTCGCCGCGAGCAAATAGGGAGGCACGCCCATCTCGATCATGCGAAAGACCGCCGAAACCGTATCCTCCGTATGCAGCGTTGAAAAGAGCGCATGTCCTGTGAGCGCAATGCGCACAGCCATCTCCGCGGTCTCCCGATCGCGGATCTCCCCGAGCAGAATCTTCTGCGCATCCTGTCGGAGCGCCGCACGCAGTCCCGCAACAAAGGTCAGCCCCGCCTCCGGATGCACCTGAAACTGACTGATGCCCTCGATGCGCCGCTCTACCGGGTCCTCAAGCGTCATGATATGACAGCTTGGATCATTCAGCGCCGAGAGCGCCGCATAGAGCGTTGTCGTCTTGCCCGAGTTCATCGGGCCGCAGAGGAGCAGCAGCCCCGTCGGCCGACGAATCAGCTGCTCGAAGATCTCCTGATTGCGCGGTGTAAAACCGAGTTCCGCACAGCCGAGAAAACGCTCCGCCGCGTCCATGATTCGCACGACCATACGCTCCCCGTCCACTACAGGCAGCACGGCCGCACGCATATCGATCGTGCGTCCGCCGTGCACATAGCGGATCTGTCCATCCTGCGGGCGATTGCGCTTTGCCGTATCGATGCCCGCCATTACTTTCAGCCGCGCAATGATCACCGGCGCAAGCTCCGCCGGGAACTGCACGGGATGCTCCTGCAGCAGTCCGTCCACACGCATGCGAATGCGCAGCCGACCGCCCATGGGCTCGAGGTGAATATCGGTCGCCTCTTCTTCCAGCGCCGTATCCAGAATAACATTGACCAATGTAAGGACGTGACTGCCGCGGACACCGTCCTCAGATGTACCGCGCCGCACCTCGCGTGCAGCTTCCGTCACCAGACGCTGCAGTGCTTCCTGCTCCATGCCGTTCTCCCTTTAATCCGCCGCTTTTTGCGGCGCCGCATCATAGTCCACGTGAAGGAGATAGAGTCCGCAGGCAGGCGCCGTCGGACTCGCAAGACGACGGTCGCGCGCAGCAAAAATCTCCGCAAAACGTCCCACAGAGATGCGCTCCTGCCCCACACTGACGACCGTGCTCACGATATTGCGCACCATATGGTAGAGGAATCCGTTCCCATGCAGATAGCATGACAGGCGGCCTTCTCCCTCATCCTCCAGCCGTATCTCATCGATTGTGCGCACAGGCGACATTGGGGCGCCGCCCGCCGCACGAAAGGAACTGTAATCATGCGTCCCCACAAGCATGGCAAGTGCCGCACGCATCGCCTCCACATCAAGTGGACGAAAGATCTGCCACGCATAATTGCGCGTGAAGGGATTCGGCACTGTGCATTGCTCCATGCGATAGACATATGCCTTGCCCTTCGCGCTGTGCCGCGCGCTGAAATCACGCGCCGCCTCCCATGCATCCGTAACGGCAATATCCGGCGGCAGGAGTCCGTTCACCGCACGCGGCAGACGTTCCGTCGGGATGCGTCCGTCCGTAAAGAAATTCACCACCTGCCCGCAGGCATGCACACCCGCGTCCGTGCGGCCGGCAGCGGCAAGCTCCACTGTCTCCCCGCATACCTCCGCGAGTGCTGCCTCGAGGGCGTTCTGCACGGCAACAACAGGCGGTGACTGCCGCTGAAAGCCATGATAGCGCGTTCCGTCATAGGCAATTTTCAACGCGAGATTGCGCGCGCGCCGCTTCATCATCTCCACATTTTCAGGGCGCAAGGGTCAGCCCTCCGAAACTCACGGCGCAGATCCCCGCCGCTCCGAGAAAGAATATGCCGATCGCCGCATAGTCCAGCCGGCCCGTGCGGAGTTCCTTCATCTGCGTACGTCCTTCGCCGCCGCGATAGCAGCGCGCCTCCATCGCGAGCGCGAGTTCGTCCGCGCGGCGAAACGCCGAGAGAAAAAGCGGCACAAGAACCGGCACAATCGCACGCAGGCGCTGCATGATATTTCCGCGTTCAAAGTCCACCCCGCGTGCCTTCTGCGCCTTCATAATGCGGTCGAGTTCCTCGAGCAGTGTCGGTACAAATCGCAGAGCAATCGTCATCATCATCGCGAGTTCATGTACCGGCACACCCACACGCCGCAGCGGAGAGAGCAGCGCCTCGAGGCCGTCGGTCAGACGCAGAGGACTCGTCGTCAGCGTCAACAGCGTGCTGAGAAGGATCAGCAGAATAAGGCGCAGTCCAATGTATGCGCCGCGCACAATCCCCTCCCACGTCGCTGTGAGGAATCCGATCCGGAACGCCTCCGTGCCCGGCGTCATAAAAAGATGCACAGCGAAGGTGAAGAGCACGATCCAGAGAATCGGGCGGATCGAGCGCAGCTGCATCATGAGTGGGACCCGCGAGAACACTATGAGAAGTGCGACAGCGCATGCGAGCGCGGCAAAGCCGGCCGCATTCTCGACAAAGAAGATCAGCATCAAAAAGAAAAAGAGCAGGACAATCTTCACGCGCGGATCCATGCGGTGCAGGAACGAATCTCCAGGCAGATAGCGTCCGATCTGTATATCGTTGAGCAAAATCAATCACTTCCAATTTTATGAACTTTCACCATTATAACATTAAAGAAAGTCTTTTTCATTTCTTTTTCGCATAATATATGCTATAATTCTCTTACTATAATTTAAGATATCGAATGGATACAGCAGTAATTCGGTGTAATGACACAGAAAGGCTCTCTTATGGAAGAAGCATTTATCGGGCGGCAAGCCATATTGGATCAGAAAAAGAACGTATACGCATACGAGATTCTCTTTCGCAGCGGTCTCAAGAATGCTTTCGATCCGAGTCTCGACGGAAACGTGGCGACACAGAGCGTCATGGTGAATACCATGCTGGACTTCGGCATGAAAAAACTCGTCTCGGACAAGAAGGCGTTCATCAACTTTACCGAAAAAAATCTGCTGAACCGTGCGCCGCAGCTTCTGCCGGCAGACAGCATTGTTGTGGAGATTCTCGAGACGGTACAGCCGACGCCCGCGATTTTGGAGGCCGTACAGGAGCTCAAGGACGAGGGATACAAAATTGCCCTCGACGACTTCGTCCTTCTGCCGGGCTACGAGCCGCTTATCGACATGGCGGACATCATCAAGGTGGACTTTCGAATCACGGAGGATCCGGAGGAACGCAAACGCCTGCGCGAGATTCTGCCGGGACATGTGCGTCTGCTCGCCGAGAAGATCGAAACCGAGGAGGAATTCCACCAGGCCCTCGAATACGGCTATGTCCTCTTCCAGGGATATTTCTTCTGCAAGCCCGTTGTCCTGCATAAGAAAAAGCTCACGAGCAACGCGCTCTCGCAGATACGTCTCCTAAAGGAAGTTAACCGTCAGGACTTCGATTTCTCCGCGATCATCAATGTAATCTCCTCGGATACGAACCTTGTTCACAAGCTGCTCACGTATATCAATTCCGTCGGCATCGGTCTCACCTATCACATCTCGAACCTGCGGCAGGCGGCGGTCCTCCTTGGATCCGGCGGCATGCGCCGCTGGGTGACCCTCATCAGCCTCCAAACATTCTCTGAGGATAAACCGCCCGAGCTCTTCACGATCTCACTTCTGCGCGCAAAGTTCTGCGAGCTGATCGCCCACGAGATCAAACGTCCCGATCTCACGCCCGATACCGGCTTCCTGCTCGGCATGTTCTCGCTCCTGGACGTTCTGCTGAGCCAGCCGATGGAAGAGGTGCTCAAAGAAGTTGGACTCTCATCCGAACTCAATGCGGCGCTGCTCGGCGAAGACAATATCCTCCGTCATGTGCTCGATCTCGTTATCGCCTACGAGCAGGGCGATTGGGATAAGGTGATCGCGTGCTGCAGGCGCGAGAATATCCCGGTCGAACATTTGCAGCCCTGCTATGACGAAGTGCTCAAATGGTATAACACACTGCAGACGGTCCGCTGACACAACAGCAAAGAGCCCATCGGAAAATCGATGGGCTCTTTGCATGCTTTGCTGTTTTATTTCGGGTTATATTCTACGATTGTAATATTTTTATTCTCGTTGAGATCAATGACCTCATCCTCCGAGATCGTAATGATCGGAAGCGGCACAACACCGTGCGGATATGCCGTGATCGTCCCCTCGCGATGATTGCTCAGCAGCACGCGCGAACCGAGGAACGCATTCTTGATATTCGTCAGCACCGGCATACAGACCCGCGGATCAAGTGCAGTATACATCTGCCGTGCGATCTCTGTCACCGCGTCGAACGGCGTGCGGCGCGGATATCCCTCGCGCTCAATCGTGATATTATCATAGAGATCTGCCACCGCGACAATGCGCGCATAAAGATGAATATCATCCCCCTGGATGTTAAAGGGGAATCCGCTCCCATCCATCCGTTCATGGTGCTGCAGCGCGGTGAGCCGAACGCCCTCCGTCAGCCCGGCAACATGGTTGAGGATCTGCGCACCGTCCACTGTATGCTGGATATACCGCTCATAGTCCTCTCCCTCAAGCGTCTCAATATTCTTTTCGAGCAGACGCTGGTCGAATCTCGACTTTCCGATATCATGCAGGAATCCCGCGAGTACGATGTCCTTTGCCGTCTCACGGTCGAGGCGCATCCACTTCGCGAAGACGCCCGAGAGGATCGAAACGCGGAGCGAGTGGTTGTAGATGTCGCTCGCCAGATGGTTGATCTCGTTCAGATAGTCGATCGTCCCGCTGCGTCGCGAGAGCGGCAGCAGCTCTTCCTGCACCATCTCGTTGGTCTCTTCGACCGGCACATTCCCTGTCCGCTTTGTCTCTTCAAAGATGGACTTTGCCGTCCCGACGACGTTCTCATACTGCTTGATAAAGAGGTTGCTGCGCGAGAAGATGGGCGAGCGTTCCTCCTTCAGCTCAGTCTCATCCTTAATGTAGACAACGGGAATCTTGAGAAATTTGAGACGCGTGATGTGCGCCTGCGTCAGCTCTGTATTCTCAGACACGACCACCACACGCTTGGCGTTGACGATCGTTCGCGCAAGTATCATTCCATTTTCCAGATCATCCACGGATATTGCACGCAATGTAAGCCCTCCCTCGGTTTACGTTGTTGATCACGTACGAAATCATTGCACTTATAGATATTTCGACCTTTATTAAAAAAAACCTGCCTTGCAGAAAATAATTCTTGACTTTATTTTAATTTGTAACGTATAATAGCCTACGTTAGCGCTTTATCTTGTTAAAGGGGCAATTAATTTAAGGAGAGATACTGCAATGAACTGGAAAAAAATCCTGACGGGCACGGCAGTCTTTGCCTGCGCGGCCGCGCTGCTCACGGGCTGCGGCGGAGACAAGGCGTCCGCGCCGGACAAAGGCGCAGACAAGAGCAAGATCGTCGTCGGACTCGACGATAATTTCCCGCCGATGGGCTTTAAAAATGAGAAAAACGAGATCGTCGGCTTCGACGTTGACCTTGCCAAGGAGGCAGCAAAGCGTCTCGGCCGTGAAGTCGAGTTCAAGGCGATCGACTGGTCGAGCAAGGAGGCCGAACTTAAGAGCGGCCGCGTACAGATCCTCTGGAATGGGCTCGACATCACCGAGAAGCGCAAGGAGAACATGCTTTTCTCAAATCCCTACATGGACAACCGCCAGATCATCTTCGTGAAGAAGGGCAGCACCGCCGTCTCGGACGAGAAGAGCCTCGCAGGCAAGACGATCGGCGTTCAGAGCGCCAGCACCGCCGAGGAGTACACCGATACAACGAACTTCTACAAGAATGAGGTCAAGGAGGTCAAGAAGTACCCCGACTATGTCGCAGCATTCATGGACCTCGAGAACGGCCGTCTTGATGCGGTCATCGGCGATGAGATCGTCGGCCGCTACTACATGAGCAAGCATCCGGATGAGCTGGAAGCACTCCCGATTGTCGTTGGCCCTGTGAGCGAGTTCGGCATTGCATTCGCAAAGGACAACACGGCGCTGCAGAGCGAGGTGCAGAAAGTCATCGACGAGATGAAAGCAGATGGTACCATAGCAAAGATCTCCACCGAGTGGTTCGGCAAAGACATCACAAAATAAACAAAACCAAAGGAAGCTGCCGTTTTGTGCGGCAGCTTCTTTTTGACGACTGGGATGAAATGAATGGATAAGATACTCGATACCGCTCTTTTGATGCTCGAGGGGTCGACCGTTACCCTCGAAATTTTCTGCGTGACCCTCGCTCTCTCCCTCCCGCTCGGCCTCTTTGCCGCGCTCGGGAGGCTTTCGCGTTTCCGCATACTCAGCCGTCTGCTCGAGGTCTACATCTGGATCATGCGCGGTACACCGCTCATGCTACAGCTGCTCTTTGTTTACTTTGCCCTGCCGATGATCGGCATCATGCTCCCCGACATCGCGGCGGCTCTCCTCGCCTTCGTCCTCAACTACGCGGCGTACTTCGCCGAGATCTTCCGCTCCGGCATCCAGGCGGTGCCGCGCGGACAGTTCGAGGCCGCGCGCGTGCTTGGCATGAGTGCGCCGCTCACCATGCGGCGCATCATCCTGCCGCAGGTGCTGCGCATCACACTCCCTCCCGTCAGCAACGAGACCATCAACCTCGTCAAGGATACCTCACTCGTCTACATCCTCGCCATGAATGACCTGCTGCGCGTTGCGCGCACGATCGTCCAGCGCGAGTTCGACATGACCCCCTTCCTCATCGCCGGCATCTTCTACCTCGCGATGACCGCCGTGCTCACCTATGGATTCAAAAAACTGGAGGTGCACTATGGCAGATACGAGAACTGATGCGGACGTCATGCTCCGCATGACCGGCATCTGCAAATCTTTCGGCGGTCTCGAGGTTCTGCGCGGCATCGATCTCAGTCTCACGCGCGGCGAGGTGCTCGCCATCATCGGCCCCTCCGGTTCAGGGAAATCTACCCTGCTCCGCTGCATCAACAAGCTCGAGACCATCAACCGCGGCAATATTACGATCCGCGGGGAGAAACTCTGTTGGACGAATCCCGGCGGCACAACAGCGACCTACGCGAGCACCAACGACGTGCGGCGCATCCTCATGTCGACGGGCATGGTCTTCCAGCAGTTCAACCTCTTCCCGCATATGACCGTCATCGAGAACCTCATCGAAGCGCCCTGCCATGTCAAAGGCATGAAGCGGGACGAGATTCTCCCCTATGCGCGTGAGCTTCTCGCCAAGGTCGGACTCGTGGGCCGCGAGGATTACTACCCGAGCCAGCTCTCCGGCGGACAGCAGCAGCGCGTCGCCATCGCGCGGGCGCTTGCCATGAAGCCTGACATCATGCTCTTTGACGAGCCGACCTCCGCTCTCGATCCCGAACTCACAGGCGAGGTGCTGCGCACCATGCGGGCCCTCGCCGCCGAACGCATGACCATGATCGTCGTCACGCACGAGATGGCATTCGCACGCGAGGCAGCAACCGATGTCATCTTCATGGAGAACGGCGTCATCGTCGAGCAGGGCCCTCCGGCCGAGTTCTTCAGCGCACCGAGGGAAGAACGGACAAAGGAGTTTCTGCGGAATATGCTTTAAGTGTCTTTACATCATCTTTACATCGTCTTTCTTTTATGCTAAACTCTGGATAAGAGGTGATGAAAATGGCACAGACACAGACATTGATTAATTTTCGCATGGATACGGATTTGAAACACAGCATGGAGGCAGTTTGCCGCGATTTGGGAATGAATATGACAACGGCGTTTACCATATTTGCAAAGAAGATGAGCCGTGAACGGCGCATTCCCTTCGATGTCTCTGTTGATCCGTTCTACTCACCTGCGAACATTGCATATCTTGAAGGCATTGTAGCCGACATGAAAAGCGGCAAGGCAAAATTTGAGGAACACGATCTCATCGAGGTTGATGAATGAAGCTGCTGTGGGAAGAACGTGCATGGGCGGACTATCTCTGCTGGCAGGGACAGGATCGAGAAACCTTGAAGTGAATCAACGACCTACTCAAGGACGTTCAACGAAATGCGTTCGAGGGAATCGGAAAACCCGAACCACTCCGCGAAAATCTCTCCGGCTGTTGAGTCGTCGTATCGACGATACCAATCGCCTCGTCTATCGCATACAGGACGACAGTTTGTACATACTCGCATGCAGAGGACACTATTGAGCATAGGGAAAGCAGGTAATATGCCGTATACCGCTTATGCCTATCCGTCGAAATGCTGAACAGGGCAGATCAGAGGTAATGTACTCCGTATCTGCCCTGTTCGTATATGGTCAATCTGCTTATTTCGGCTCTGGGTAGCCGCGCCCGTTGTTCATCTCATCGAACGTCATGGATTTATCGCTGACGCGGTCGCAACTATGCTTGTCTGCTATGAGTTTCCCGTCTTGAATATAATATTTGATCGAAAAATCTTTTTCAAGAATCCCGTCTTTATACTGTGCAGGGAATTGTTTCTTGTTGGTATCAAGTTTTGTTTTCCCAGAAGGTTTTGCAACATCATTCTTTAGCTCATATTTTGTAACGATATATGCAGTATCTCCATTCTGAGCTTTTTCAATAACATAGAAAACATCATATGTTTTATCATAGTGTTCACCTCTATATTGTCTAGAGTATTTCCACGTCCCGACAAATTCCCTGCCGGGCTGTTTCCCGCATCCTGCCAGAGTCATACAGGTGCAGCAAGCAGGAGCATAACTGTTGTCATCTTCTTTATCATAGCAAAACCTCCAATGAATCCTATTACCCACAGGACAAATCATAGCATATTTCACCCCCCGTAAAGACATTGCACATACAAAAAGAGCAGATCGAACTCTGCTCTTTTTCTGTTTGTGAATTATTTTATTCCGCCGCAGGGCGCAGCGTTTTCTCCGTCCAAAGGTATGCAAGCACAACAGGAACGGCAGCGCCGATCCATGCGAGCGGATTCGCAAGGCATGCGCCGAAAAAGCCGAGATACGTACAGAGGAAGATCGCTGCAGCTGCGCGCATGAGGAGCTCCATCGCGCCCGCAATCGTCGGTATGACACTCTGTCCGAGTCCCTGCAGGACATTGCGGTAGACAAGCAGGAGGGCAAGGATAACATAGGTTGATCCGTTGACGAGGAGGAAGGTCTCCCCGTAGGCAATGACCTCCTCTGCCCCTGCCGCGTCCGCGCCGACGAAGAGGGCGAGCACATGCGAGCCGAATGCGATGAGCAGCACGCCGATGCCCACAGCGAACGCCATCGACATTTTGAGACAGGCACGCACACCCATGCGGATGCGCTCGTATTTCTGCGCGCCATAGTTCTGCGCGGTATACGCCGCCAGCGCATAGCCGAAGGAGAGCATGGGCATGACGGCGACGGCGTCGATCTTTTGCGTGGCCGCATACGCCGCAACCGAAATCGCGCCGAGATTGTTCAGCGCTACCTGCAGGATGATCGCACCGAATGCAATGACGGAGGCCTGGAACGCCATGGGGAGACCCATACGCAGATGCGCCATGAGGACGGCACGATCTGGCTTCCAATCCGTCCAGCGCGTATGGAGCGCCGGCACGCGCCGCCAAATGTAGACAAAAAACAAAACTGCTCCAATCGCCTGCGAGAATACGGTCGCGAGCGCTGCTCCCGGAATGCCCCAGCCAAGCACAAGAATGGCGACCGGCTCGAGCGCGACGTTGATGGCGAGCGTAACGGCAAGGAAGATCGTGGGCGTTGTGCTGTCGCCGAGCGAGCGGATGAGACAGTTCTGCAAATAGAGCAGGAGGAAGATTGTCAGCCCCGCAAAGACGATGGAGATAAAGTCCTGCGCGCCGTCGATGATCTCAGCGGGTGTCTCCATCAGCAGCAGCAGACTGCGCGTCAGCGGCAGAATGATCCCCGTCAGTGTGAGTACCGCGAGTATGCCGAGCACGACGCATGCCGCCGCACTCCTGCGTACGCCCTGCGCATCGCCCGCGCCGAAGCGCTGCCCCGTATAGATGGTGACGCCCGTACAGAATCCCATAATGAAGCCCAGTGTGAGAAACATGAGACTGCCCGTACAGCCGACTGCCGCAAGTGCATTTACCCCGAGAAAGCGCCCCACGATGAGCGTGTCGATGAAGGCGTAGAGCTGCTGCATCATATTCCCCGCGACAAGCGGCAAGGCAAAGAAGAAGATCAGCCGCGCGGGATCCCCCTCGGTTAGATTCTTTGTCATTCCAAATACCTCGTTATAAAAGTCCGAAGCTTTTCTTGGAGAAATACGGTGTTCGTGAGAAGCGCCGATGCGTTCGGCGCGAATTTGAGCGCATAGAGCTGCGGGTTGCCGCTTACCCAGAAGTCCGTCGGGTAGGGCGTCACCGCAACGCCCTCTTTCTCAAAGTTGAGCACGGCGCGCGGCAGATGAAATGCTGAAGTCACGAGGATGGGATGCGCAAAGCCCTCGCGGCGCAGAATCTCCGCCGAATAGCGCGCGTTCTGCCCCGTCGTGCGGCTGTGCGTCTCCACATAGATCATCTCGCCGGGCACACCGAGCGAGCGCAGAACACGCCGCGCGATCTCCGCCTCCGAGCCCGTATCGCTGAACACCCGTCCGCCCGAGAGGAGGATCGGCAGATGATAGCGGCGATGGAGACGGAGCGCCGCGAGGAGACGTGAGGAGGGACTCTGCGCGAGCATCCCCGTACCGTCCACATCCCGCACATCTGCGATTGCCCCGCCGCCAAGCATGACGATGATATCCCCCTGCGGATGCGCAGGCACCTCATACGTCCGTTCGAGGCTTCCCATCAGGGAGTCGGCCGCCGCCCCCGTCGAGAGCAGGTAAAGTGCGCACGCAATTCCGCAAAGGACTCCGGCAGCAAGCCGCGTCCCGCATTTTTTCCAAAGCCATGCAGCAGCCGCAAGCATCACAAGAATAAAAATGCCCGGCGGAAGAATCCAAGCCGCCCCGAATTTCAAAATATAGATCATAAAAAAGGAAAACACGCCTCCATCGCGAATATCTTAGAACATACAACGAAACACGTCTTCGTACGCGCTTCGTTTTCTCATTCTATCAGAAACTGTGTCCAATTACAAAGGAGAGATCCATTTCTATGGCAATCATCGAATCCGAGCACATTGATGCCGAGAAGCGGTTCGGCGGCAGCGGCACGATCCACATTCAAAAGCTGCTCAGCCCGGCAGAGCTCGACGGAAAGTGCGCGATGTACGCGCGCGTGACGATCCCGCCCCATGCGTCGATGGGTGTGCACAAACACGAGGGCAATACCGAGACCTATCACATTCTCTCGGGGCGCGCCCGCTACAACGACAACGGCACGGAGATCGTGATCGGCCCCGGTACGACGACGTTCTGCGCAGACGGCGAGGTGCATGCCATTGCCAATGCCTCCGACACGGAGGACCTCGTCTTCATGGCGCTGATCATCAATAAATAACTGCAGAGATGGGAAAAGCCCGCGGCGGGAACAACCCGCACGGGCTTTTTTGCTATATTCAGTTGCTGTTCAAATCCTATTCATACCGCAGAGCATCGATTGGATCGAGGCGTGCGGCTTTGCGTGCGGGATAGATGCCGAAGAAAAGGCCGATCCCGACGGCGAAAGAGAAAGAAACGAGCACCGGCAGGATATCGACGGTGGTCGTGAGCCCGCCGAAGGCACCGATCGCCTTGGAGAGCAAGATGCCGCTCGCGATGCCGATGACTCCGCCCACGATGCCGATGACCATAGACTCGATCATGAACTGCATGAGCACGTTCGACGAGGTCGCGCCGAGTGCCTTGCGGATGCCGATCTCACGTGTGCGTTCGGTCACCGAAACCATCATAATGTTCATGATGCCGATACCGCCGACGAGCAGCGAGATGCTCGCGATCGAGCCGAGGAGCAGCGTGATCATATTGGTATTCTCCGTGAAGCTCTCCATGAGACTGGTCATATTGCGGACGGTAAAGTCATCCTCCATGCCGGCACGGATGTGGTGGCGCTGCCGCAGGAGGTTCTCGATCTCCGCCTGTACCTGATCCATCTTCTCCGGACTCGATACCTGTATGTTGACCGAATGTATATGGGTGATCGCAAGCATGCGCTCCTGCGCTGTCGTCAGCGGAATGTAGATCACATCGTCCTGATCCTGGCCGATGGACTGCCCCTTGGATGCCGTGATACCGATGACCTTGAACGGCTGGTTGTTGATGCGGATATTCTGTCCGACGGGATTCTCCGCGCCGAACAGGTTCGCGGCGACGGTCGGTCCGATCACGGCGACGCGGCTGCGCTTATTCATATCGCTGGCCGAAATGAACGACCCGTTTTCCACCTTCAGCGCACGAATCTGCATAAGTTCGGGCGTGACCCCCTCCACCGAAGTGTTCCAGTTCAGATTGCCATTGACAACCTGATACGAGGAAGAAACCGTGGGGGAAACGTAGTCGATGCCTTTGATCTTGCTCTCAATCGCCTTGGCATCATCATACTTCAGCGATTTGCGTGAGCCGGCCGCGCCGCGCACACCTCCGTGATTGGTCGATCCCGGCATGATGATGAGCATGTTCGAGCCAAGGCTGGCGAAGGAGTCTGCAACGCTCGTGCGCACGCCCATGCCGATGGATACCATCGCAATGACGGCGCCGACGCCGATGATGATGCCGAGCATCGTGAGCAGGGAACGGAGTTTGTTCGCGAGGAGGGCGTTGACCGCCATGCCGAAGCATTCTTTAAACAACATCCATCACGACCCCCTTCCCTTCATCGCGCGTGATCCTGCCGTCGCGGACGAGGAGCTGCCGGCTCGCGCGCACGGCGATCTCAGGCTCGTGCGTGACGAGAATGATCGTATGTCCTCTCTCATGCATCCGTTCGAAGATGTCCATGATCTCCTTCGTAGATTTTGTGTCAAGGTTTCCCGTAGGCTCGTCCGCCATGATGATATGCGGCTCGTTGACGAGCGCACGGGCGATGGCGACGCGCTGACGCTGTCCGCCCGAGAGTTCGTTCGGCAGATGCTGTCCGCGATCGGCGAGGCCGACGGAGGACAGCACTTCCTGTGCCCGCTCCAAGCGCTCGCGCCGCTTTATCCCCGCATAGACGAGAGGAAGAGCGACATTATCGAGTGCCGAGATGCGCGGAAGCAGGTTGAAGTTCTGAAAGACGAAGCCGATCTTCTTGTTGCGCGTGAGTGCCAGCGCATCATCGCCGAGCCCTGCGACCTCCTCACCGTCGAGCTTGTACGAGCCCTCAGACGGACGGTCGAGACAGCCGAGAATGTTCATCAACGTGGATTTTCCCGACCCCGAGGGTCCCATGAGTGCAGCAAATTCCCCGCGTCCGATATCCAGATCGATGCCGTCGAGCGCTGCGAGCGTCTCCCCGCCAATGCGATAGAGTTTCCGAATGCCGCGCAGGCTGATCGTGGGCGTCTCCTTTTTTTCCATTGAGATCACCCCGCATCAAAACGGCGGAGGCCCGTCGTCATGTCCGTTTTTAGACGCTGATGTCTTTGCCTTATAGGTATTGACGACGCGCTCTCCATCGCTGAGCCCGGACAGGATCTCCACGTACTCATCGCTGTAGATGCCTGTCTCAACATAACGCTGCTCCTGCGTGCCGTCTTCGTTCATCACGAGCACATACGAGCCAGCCGCATCTGTTTTGAGCGCAGAGAGCGGCACGACGAGCGCGTCGTTCCTGTCCGCCGTATTGATGACGACGCGCGCCGTCATCGCAGGCAGAAGGAGGTTCTCGGGGTCCTCCACATCAAGGGTCACATAGTAGTAGATAACGCTTGCACTCGTGGACGTGGAAGACGAACCCGACGAGCTCGTATCCCAGCTGTTGGATACATCGGTCTGCGAAATCTTCGAGACGCGGGCCTTGAACGTCTTATCCGCATGAGCGTCGACGGTAAATGTCGCCTCCTGTCCGATGCGAATGTTGCCGATGTCAGTCTCATCGACCTTTGCCTTGATCTGCTTTGCGGAGAGGTTGGCAATGCGCATGATGACGGTCGGATTATCCGAGCCCTGTACCGCCATTGTTCCGACGGTCTTCGGCTCGCCGACGACAACGCCCGAGATCGGTGCAGTGATGATGGTCTCGTTGGCATCCGAGTTCGCTTCCTCTAGATTCGACTGCGCCGTGTCATAGTTGTACTCGGCATCTTCGAGATCGGATTTGGACTTTGCTCCGATGCTTTCCAGATAGTTCATGCGGTTGTACTTGGCGCGCGTATTCGTGACGCGGTACGCTGCCTGGTCGCGCTTTGCCTCATAGTCCTTGCCGTCGAGGGTTGCAACAACCTGCCCGGCCGTAACAGTATCGTTCTCCTTGACCAGGACAGAGTTGATGCGTGCCGTGATCTTCGAACTGACCTCGACAGAATCCACCGGGCGAATCGTACCGGTCGCCTCGACCGTGGACTTGATATCCATGCGCTGTACCGTAAACGTTTCCACAGCCTGTGCAGACTTGTCCGCCTCGCTTGAGGCATAGTAGAGATAGGCGCCGCCGGCGGCCAATACGGCAGTCAATAGGCCGATGCCGATGATTGTTCTTCGCTTCATTTTTGCGCCCCCTTCTGCGCTGCTGCCTTCGATCCTGCCTCTGCATACGCCGCCTGCGCAGCATCACGCTCTTCCTGCGTCACAGAGGAGAGCTCGTTCGCCGCCGCATGCTCGCTGTCGGTAAGGGCCTCCCCCATAATGCTCTCGACCTGCGCCCGATAGCGCGCATAGTCATAGCGCGCGCTGATTGCATTCTGCTGCGCCGTCGACAGGGCGGCCTGCGCATCGAGAATATCAAGCAAAATGCCCTCACCCGCACGATAGCGTTCATTTGCGATGTAGTAGTCGTTCTGTGCCTGCTGGACCGCATCCCCCGCCGAGGTGAAGCGCTTCTCCGCCTCGCGCATATTGAGATAGGCCTTTCTGAGATCCAGATCGATGGTCTCTTCCGTCTTCTTCACGTTCAGCAGGGCGATGTCACGCTCCGCCTCCGCCGCCTCGATCTGTCCGCGCGTCACGCCGCTGTCAAAGATGTTCCACCGAACACCGACGGACGCGGACACATCCGAACTCGTATCGTGCCGCGGACGGAACTGGCTCGTAAGCCCCGATCCGACCGTGAGATCCACAGTCGGTTTTTTGCCCGCCTTTGCGATATCGACGGCAAGTTCGCGCTGACGAAGCTTTTGCCGCTCTGCCGCGAGATCGAGTCGATTGCGATAGGCATATGCAATGCAGTCCTGCATGGAGGTCTCAAAGGGCTGATAAGCAACCTCCGTTGTGAGCTGAATCGGCTCTGCACGATCGATGTTCAGCAGATTGCGCAGTGCCGCAAGGTTCACCTCATAGGTATTCTCCGCACGGATAAGTTCCTGCCGTGCATTCGAGAGTTCTACGGAGGAGCGAAGGACATCAATGCGCGCCTGTGCCCCGGCGCCGTAAAGCGCTGTCACATTCTGCAGATGCGCGTCGTATTTATTCACGGTGTCGCGCTGAACATCAATCTTCTTGAGTGCTTCCGCCGCGTTCCAATACGCAGAGATCACCTCATACTTCAGTTCTTCACGAGCACGCTCCGTCGCAAAGCGCGCGGCACGCGCGCCGATTTCGCCGGATTCGATACTCGCCTGGTTCGCGCCGCCGCTGTAAAGCGGAAGACTCGCCGACAGATTCACGCCGTTGCTCGCCTGTGCGCTCTCATCCTTTGCCTTGCTCGTACGCAGCGTATCGCTCGCCGTCACCGAGACGCTGTTCTTTCCGCGTGCCTGCTTCAGCGCGGCGTCTGCCGTCCGCTCGCCCTCATACGTGATACGCAGTCCCGTGTTCGCAGCAAGCGCCGTATCGATCGCCTCTTCGAGCGTAAGGCTCATCGCATCCGCAGACACCGGAAGGAAGAGTGCCGTACTCAGGGCGAGTGCGGCAAACATCCGGCGGCGGCGCGGCCTGTACCCTTGATCGTACATAAAGGCCTCCTACTAGGAAATCAAAAATACATCCATAATAATGCGCCCATGCTAACGCAGGGGCGCTAATTTTTTCTTAGAATCCCATTATTTTTATATTAGAGCGTCGGATGTTCCAGGAGCCACTGCTTTGCCGCCTCGAACTGTGCGTCTGTCACATCCTTCGGCGAACGATTGACAATGATATCCGGCGTAATGCCCGTACCGTCAATGGAGCGTCCATTCGGTGTCACATATTTTGCGATCGTCAGTTTCAGCCCATCCTCGTGGAAAAGCGGCAGGACTGCCTGTACGGATCCCTTGCCGTAGGAAGTTGTGCCGATGATCTCTGCCGCACCCGTATCCTGCAGCGCACCTGCGAGGATCTCCGACGCGCTCGCACTGTTCTCGTCGATGAGTACGGCGATGGGATATTTCCGCGCGGTGAGATGTGATTTGTAGACTTCCTCGTCACCGTCGCGGTTGATCACGGAGACGATTGGGCCCTCCGGCACGACCTGCTCGGCGACAGCGACACAGCTCGTGATGAGGCCGCCCGGATTCTCGCGCAGGTCGATGATGAGCGCCGTCATGCCCTCGCCCGCAAGACGCTTCATCTCAGCGGAGAATTCCTCACCTGTGTGCTCGGCAAAAGAGCCGATGCGAATATAGCCGATCGTCGTCCCCTCGATCATTACGCCGCGCACGGAAGGCACCTGGATGACGGCACGCGTAATCGTATACTCCTGCTCTGTCCCGTCGCGCAGGATGCGCAGGACGACATTCGTCCCCGCTTCACCGCGAATGCGCAAAGCGACCTCCTCGCTCTGCATCTCGCTCGTCGGCGTGCCGTCCACGGTCAGGATCTCGTCTCCTGCGCGCAGACCCGCCGCCTCGCCGGGCGTCCCCTCAAGAACGGAGATGATCTTCACCGTCCTGTCCTTGAACCCCATCGTCACGCCGATGCCGCCGAAGGCGCCCTCGGTATGCTGGCGCAGCTCCTTGAACATATCGGGCGGCATGTAGACGGAATGCGGATCGCCGAGCGATGCGACCATGCCGTTGATCGCTCCGTCGATGAGCGCCGTCGTATCGGGTGCGCTCACATAGCGTGCTTGTATGAACTTCATCACGCCAAAGAGGCGCAGAACATCATCGCCGTAGATCCCCGTCATGCGCAGGAGGCCGCCGGCGAACAAGACGGTCAGCATACTCCCAAAGGCTGCGGACAGGACGATGGTTAAAATGAGTTTCTTTCTGTTCATATCCTCTTTCGCTCAATCAAAGGTAAGCGAGCGGGTTCACCGGCTCGCCGTTGACGCGCACCTCAAAATGGCAGTGCGGACCTGTCGAGTTGCCCGTAGAACCACATTCCGCGATCAGCTCGCCCTGCGCCACACTCTGCCCCGTACTCACCTCAAGCGACTGACAGTGGCCGTAGAGCGTCGAGATGCCGCCGCCGTGGTTGATGATGACAGCATTGCCGTAGCCCGAGATCCAGCCCGCATATTCGACGGTTCCCGCCTGCGCTGCATAGATCGGATCGCCGTAGTCACCGCCGATATCGATGCCGCTGTGGAAGCGCTGTGCGCCCGTGATCGGGTGCGTGCGCCATCCGAAATCCGACGTGATCGAACCTGCGAGCGGCCAGATCATCGCCCCCGAGCCCTGCACGGGGAGATTGCGCAGTCCGCTGCGCTGAAGCATGCGCGTGATGCGCTCCGATGCGGCGCGGGATTCATCCTGCTGTCGGTCGATTGTCGCCTTATCGTATTTCATCTGCTCGATGAGTGCCTGCTGCTGTGCGACCTTGTCCTCCATCGCCAGACGTGCCTCACGTGCCTTTTTCTCGAGCGGTTCTTGTTCCGCCCGGTCCTTCTCCAGCTCCTCCTTGAGGGCACGCATCGCGTCACGGTCGGCGAGAATCCCGTGCACGAGATCATAGTCCTGCTTGATGACACGCTTGAGGAGATCCATGCGCGTAAGGAAATCCGAAAAATCCTTTGCGCCAAAGAGGACGTCCACATAGGAGATCTGTCCGTTGATGTAGATATCGCGTACGCGTCTGCCGAGGACATCGCGCTTGCGCTCGTATGCGCGCTCCGTAATTTCGAGTTTCTCCTCGTTCTCCTCAAGGCGCGCGAGCGTCTCATTCAGCTCGGCACGGCGCACTTTGTGCTCGGCGATTGCCTCGTCCGCCGCCTCATCCAGAATGCGCTTCTGCTCGGAGAGAGAGTCGATCTTTCCGGCGAGTTCAGCACTCTGTCGTCCGAGGTCCTCGACCTGCGCGTCGTAGCTGTCGCGTTCCTCCTCAAGCGTCGCCGCAGCTCCCTGCCCTGCGGCAAGTAATGTAGTGGCAAGAGCTGCGCAGAGGCCCCTTTTTATCTCTGATCTCATCAATTACACCCTCAGGAAACGCTTGAGCGACACCCATGCGCCGGTCGCACCGATCGCCATGCCGAGCAGAATGATGATGAGACCGACATAGTTCATAAACGGCGACTGCGGAATCAGCGGGAAGAAGGCGAGTGTATCGTAGACCTTGCTCGCCACACCCGCATAGAAACTGCGCAGAACGATGGCTGAGATCAGTCCGCCGATGAAGCCGAGCACGACGCCCTCAAGCACGAACGGCCAGCGGATGAATCCGTCCGTAGCGCCGACGTATTTCATGATCGCGATCTCACGCCGCCGCGCGAATACCGTCAGGCGGATCGTGTTCGCGATGATAAAAACGGTCGCGCCGCCGAGGAGCAGAATGAGCATGACGCCAAAGATACGCACAAGCCGCGTAATGTCGAAGAGATGCTGCACAACATCCTGTCCGTATTTCGCTGACTCTACGCCGGACATACGCTCGATCTGATGCGCCGCCGTCTCCACCATGTCCGGCTGGCGTACAGTCACCTCATATGCGTTTGGCAGAGGGTTTGTTTCTCCGAGCGCATCGAGCAGATATTTCTGCTCGCCCAAGCGCTCAGAGAGACGCGCGCGTGCCTCTTCGCGCCCAACGTATTTCACAGACTCGATTCCCTGCAGCGCACGGATCTTTGCGCCCAGGTCCTCCTCCTCCTCTTCACTCAGATCATCCTCCATATAGACGCTGATCTGTACCTGTGACTCAAGGAGAGATGCCGCGCGGTTCATATTGAGCGCGAGGATAAGGAACACACCGAGGATAAAGAGCGAGACTGCAACTGTGCCGACAGCGGCAAATGTCATCCAGTTGTTGCGGCGCAGCGATCGAAAGACCTCCTGGACATAGTATTCGGCGGTCCTAATCTTCATATCCGTACCCTCCGCGCATCTCATCACGTACAATGTGACCGCCCTCAATGGCGACCACGCGGCGCTGCATTGTGTCGACGATGCCCTTGTCATGCGTCGCCATGACGATCGTCGTGCCTGCTGCGTTGATACGCTTAAAGATATCCATGATATCCCAACTCGTCTCAGGGTCGAGATTGCCCGTCGGCTCGTCCGCAATGAGGATCGCAGGATCGTTGACGATGGCGCGCGCGATCGCTACGCGCTGCTGCTCGCCGCCTGAAAGCTGCGAGGGGAAGTTGCGGTATTTGTCCCGCAGCCCGACCACGTCGAGCACGGCGTTCACACGGCGTTGGATCATCTGGCGCGGCGCCTCAATCACGCGCATCGCGAACGCCACATTCTCATAGACCGTCTTGTCCGACAGCAGACGATAGTCCTGGAAGATGACGCCAAGGCCCCGCCGGAGATACGGCACATCCTTTACATTCATATGAACAACATCATGTCCGTTGACGAAGAGTTCCCCCTCCGTCGGCAGCTCCTCGCGAAAGAGCATCTTAATGAATGTGGACTTGCCCGCGCCGCTCACACCGACGACAAAGATGAACTCTCCTTTTCCGATCTCAATGTTCACGTGGTCCAGCGCAAGCGCGCCATTCCCATATATCTTTGAGACATTTTTCATCCGAATCATTGTGTTCGTCTCATTCCTCTCCGCTATGACTCCCCTATGAATCCGGAGTCACTAAAAACCGTTTTTTATTATAGCACAAATCAAAAAAACTACAAAATGCCGCGTTGCCATTTTCTTCGCCCCATGTTATTCTCATCCCCATGAGAACATATTTCATTTCAAGAGAACGCCGCCTATGATCTTAAAAAAATTTTTATTTATCGCGCTCGGCCTCGTCAGTCTCGGGCTCGGCATCCTCGGCGCCTTCCTCCCCATCCTGCCGACCGTGCCGTTCGTCCTGCTCTCTGCCTGGTGCTTTGCGCGCGGGTCGCATCGCCTCGATCGCTGGCTGCGGGCCACGCGCATCTATCGACAGACGATGCTTCTCATGCACAGCGGACGGCGCGGCATGACCATCGTCCAAAAACTGCGCGTCATGCTCCCCGTTACCGTGCTCATGGGCGTCTCCTTTCTCGTGGTCGATCCTCCGCACGCACGCATTGCGATCGGCATCGTGTGGACGGCGCATGTCATCGTGCTTGTCTTTCGCGTTCCTACGATAAAAAAATAAGCTGCCGCGGCAGCTCTTTTTTTGCAGAATTTTATGGACGGTGCAATCCCCGCTGAATTGACAAAAACAAAAGGATTCGATAGAGTATACATATATTGTCATATGCAAATTCAGGGAGATCAATCATGACAAACTGGAAAGAAGCGAATTGGCACAGTACGCGGCTGAACCGCGTGATGAATATACGCGTCTACGGAATGCCGAGCGGTGTTCCCATGCTCATCTTCCCGACACAGGACGCAATGAGCGACAACTTCGAGAACTTCGGCATGATCGAGTTGCTGTCGGAGGATTTGCGCCGCGGACGCATCCAGCTCTTTTGCGTGGATACGGTCGACACGGAGACATGGTCCAATATCTGGGGCGACAAAACGTGGCGCGCACAGCGGCAGGAACAGTACTACGGCTACATCATCGACGAGGTCATCCCCTTCATACGCACAGAGAATACGAGCAAACGTCTGCCCATTGCCGCCGGATGCAGCCTCGGCGGTCTGCATGCAGCCATCGCATTCTTCCGCCGTCCCGATCTCTTTGACGGCGTGCTCGCTCTCTCGGGCGTCTACGACGCAAAATTCTTCACCGACGGCTGGATGAACGACACACTTTACGACAATTCTCCGCTTGACTTTCTCGCGAACATGCCCGGCGATCACCCCTATATCGACCTCTACAATCAGCGGCGCATCGTGCTCTGTGTCGGACAGGGCCGTTGGGAGGAGGAGGGACGCCGCACGACGGCGCTCATGGGCGACGTGCTCTACGGCAAGGATATTCACGCATGGGTGGATTTCTGGGGCTATGATGTCGATCATGACTGGGACTGGTGGAAGAAGCAGTTCGCTTATTTCCTCCCCTTCGTTCTGCGCGAGCAGACATAACCTATGAGGTACGATCATGAACTTTGTCTTTGTATCCCCGCAGTTCCCGCGCGTCTATTGGAATTTCTGCGACCGTCTGAAGAAAAAGGGCGTCAACGTTCTCGGCATCGGTGACACGCCCTATGATCAGCTCGCACACGAGGTGCGCGAGTCGCTGACCGAATACTACTTCGTCCCCTCGCTGGCCGATTACGATCAGATGATGCGTGCCGTCGCGTTCTTCACCTTCAAATATGGGCGCATCGACTGGCTCGAATCCAACAACGAATACTGGCTCGAGAGCGATGCGCATCTGCGTACGGATTTCAATATCCGTACGGGCTGGCAAAGCAGTGACATGGAGCACATCAAAAATAAATCCGCCATGAAGCCCTTTTACAAGAAGGCAGGCATCCCGACGGCACGCCTCTCAAAAGTGACAACGCTTGCCGCTGCCGAGGAGTTCCTCGCCGCGGTCGGCTATCCCGTCATCGTTAAGCCCGACACGGGCGTCGGTGCGACGGACACCTACCGCATCGACAATCATGACGAACTCTGTCATTTCTATGCATCCAAGCCAACGGTGCCCTACGTCATGGAGGAGTTTGTCACAGGCGATATATGCTCCTACGATGCCATCGTGGATGCGGATGCCAACCCGATCTTTGAGTCTATGACCGTCTGGCCGCCGTCCGTTATGGACATCGTCCTCTATCAGCTCGATCTCTCCTACTATACGACGGATCGTGTGCCCGACGCGCTGAAGAAGGCGGGGCGCGCCACACTCAAAGCATTCCATGTGCACAGCCGCTTCGTTCATTTCGAGTTCTTCCGGCTGACAAGGGCAAAGCCGGGGCTCGGCGATATCGGCGACTTCGTTGGGCTCGAGGTCAACATGCGGCCGGCCGGCGGCTACACTACGGATATGATGAACTACGCGCACTCCACCGATGTCTATGAGATCTGGGCCGATATGATTACGGAGAACCGCCGCGTTCTCCCCGATCGCAGCGAGCACTGCTACTGCGCCTATGCGAGCCGCCGCGACTTCCATCGCTATGTCCGCACGCACGAGGATATCCTGCGCCGCTACGCAGGACAGATCGTCATGTGCGAGCGCATGCCCGAGATGATGTGGCCGCAGATGGGCAATCAGATGTATACGGCAAAGCTGAACGGACAGGAGGAAACGGATGAATTTATCCGCTTCGTCCAGGAACAACAGAACTAACGACATAAAAAAAGACTGTGCATGCAGTCTTTTTTTATTATCTCATTCCGCAGACAGCGATCCAGTATTCGCTTTCCTTGAAATGCATATGAACTTCTTGGAATCCCGCCGCACGGAAGAGCCGCTCAAACTCCTCAGGCGTCGGATTTGTCAGTTGATAGCCGGCGATCTTCTCACGTATGCTCTGCGGCAGATCGTCCCGCCGATAGACCTCTGCAAGCAGGAGAAACGTGCCGCCCGGCTTCAACACACGAGCAACCTCTTTCAAACTTTCGGCGGGATTCGGCCAGAAATAAAAGCTCTCCACCGTGACGATCTCGTCAAAATGTACGTCATCGAACGGCAGCGCCTCGACCGACGCGTACAGAATCTCCATCTGCCCCGCCTCAATGAGAGGTGCATTGAACGCGCGCGAAGCCTCCACTGAGGTCTCCGCATAGTCGATGCCGACGAGATGCCCCTGCGTCACATACTCCGCCATCCGTGCGAGAGTATTCCCACCGCCGCAGCCAATATCGAGCACGGTATCACCCGCATGGAAGGTGATCTGCGCGAGTCCCCAATCGACAAGCCGCGCATGGCTTTCATTCATGCGGGCGAGCATTGCGCGTCCGGCCGCTCCCTCAGGACGCCGCGGATTTCCCTCTGCAGTCACGCGGTCCGTCTCTGTCCAATCAGCATCTGCCATCGTCACTCAACTCCCATCGTCTGTTTTGACAAATCAAAGCCGAACTGCATGGGATCGGCAGGATCCCAGATTCGTGTTTTCTCGTTATAGCGTACGGGCACATAGAATGTCACCGTTCCCATAGGCTGCAGCTCGCGATACACCTCTGCCGTTGCCTCTACTGCTATGCGGCGCAGCTCCTCCGGCGAGGCATCCAGCTTCATCCGCTGGCGAAAGAGCGCCGATGCCTTTTCCCGTGCCGCCGTCATATTGAACCGCGTCACCGTCACCTCGACCATCGCCTGTTCCTTCCCCTGCTCAGAAACAGCAGTCTCCACCGTCGCGCTCCGTAGAGACTCCAGATAAGCATCGCCGATCTCCGCTGCCTCTTCCGGTGTGAGCATCGCCCCCGAGGTCTGCAGCGCATTTGAAAATGCCATTTTCATATTGAACGAATCCGTTGACGCACCGTATGAGACAAGCTGTTTCTGAGCCGCCTCATCCTGCCGCACAAAAGCATCGCAGTAGAGCTTAATGCTTTCCGCGGCATCCGCCTTCTCCATGCGCCCGATTGTTGCGAAATAGAGCGCCGCAAAAATCGCGGCACTAAAGATCATAATGAAGATGACGGGGAATCGAATCTTGGGTGAAATCACCTTTATCACTCCTCCATATCTATTTTATCGGCCAAAAATCCGCGTCTTATTAGGCACGAATTCATCTTTCATCAGAATGTAATATGTTTCTATGCCATCCCCTCCCACCAACGGGGAAAGTCTGCGGGGCTATCCATATCGACCGTCTCCCCGATGCGCGGCGTAACCATCCGGTAGGGGCGCCCCGCGCTCTCCTTCAAGAGCTCTGCATAGGGCTCCTGCCATGTGTGCAGGGCAAGCGCAAACTTTCCGCTGTGCGCGGGCAGCACAAAACGCGCGCGGACATCCTCCGCCGCCTGCGCCGTCTCATTCGGGAGCATGTGGATTGCATGCCACTGCATATTATACTGCCCGTTCTCCATCATCGCGAGATCAAAGCCGTCAAAGCGCGCGCCGATGTCCTTAAAATGCTTTCCATAGCCGCCGTCACCGCTGATGTAGACGCGGCGCTCCGGCGTTATAACGGCAAAGCCGCACCACTGCGTATTATTGCGCGTCAGAAAACGTCCCGAAAAATGCTGCGACGGCAAAACGTGGATGTGAAAATCATCAGCCAGCGCAATCTCAGTGTCCCAGTCCTCCTCGTGCAGGTGCGCGAGATCAAAGCCCCACTGCTCAAAAAACTCGCCGACGCCGAGCGGGCAAATGATTTCCTTCACCTTCGGCTTCAGCGCCATTACCGTATCATAGTCGAGATGATCCCAGTGATCGTGCGTCATGAGGAGCACATCGAGCGCCGGAATATCTGCCGCTGTATAGACATTGCTCCCACAGAATGCGCGGTTGATGAAAAAGATCGGCGAGCCGTACGCCGAAAATACGGGATCGACCAGAATGCGCCGCCCGCCGACCTGCAAATAGAACGTCGAGTGCCCCATCCACACAGCAATATCCTGCTCGCGCGGAATCGCATGCAAATCTGTTTTATTGCTCGGGATCGCCTCCTTCGGCACGCGCCCGTCATCGCCGCCGAAAAGCACGCGGTAGAGCGTCTCAAGACGGTTCGGCTTCTCCTCTTCGGGCAGATCGTCCGTCATCACCTCGACCGGCTCAAGGCAGACGAACTGCCCGTCTACGTAATGCGGCGATGCCTTGATACGCTCGAGACGCGCCCCCGACGGCGCACGCCCGAACTTTTCCTGTCGCACAAAGAACCCGGCGCCGCCCGCGACAGCCCCCAGCCCCGCAAGTGCTCCAAAGATAAAATTCCGTCGTTTCATGAAGTCCCCTTACTAAATGTCAAATACGGCGGTCCCCGCTATAAAAAATTATTCCCTGTTGCCCAACAAGCTAATCCTATATCGCTATCATAAAATATAAGTGAAATACCGCAAACAAATTCGATGCGCAACTATCTCAGCATCGCCTAAAACAATGGAGAAATAAGGATTTCGTAACTCCCCCAGCCCTGCGAAACCTGAACGAAGCAGTCTGTGCGTTTTCCCTGAATGATATCTTTCTCTCTGCGAACATCATACCATCCGGTCCGTCTCATCGTCTCCTCTGTAAATGCGGCGTTCATGTCGCCGCGCACTTTGATTTTCAGCTTTCGATCGCCGCCAAGAACGTCGATTTCCTCGATGCTGACAATCGGTGCATTCTGAATCTCCTTCAGATCATTCAGTGCGTAGACCAATGCCAGTTCGCGTGCCGGCGTATCTTCTCCTTGATGCCGCGGATAATACATATGGTTCCAAAAAACTGTAAACAAAAGAACGACCACAGCGGGGAGAAGAATTTTATTGGTGCGCAAGAACCTATTAATATCCTCCATTTGAAATCCCCATTCGATATGTATCGTCCTTCCTGCTCAGATAAAAATGAAGCAAATGGTTGGGCGCGTGAAAAACATATTGCTGCGCATCGCCTTTTTCCATAACAAAATGTTCCCGTTCCAGCATAGGACGGTAGCGCTCCAGCTCTTTCTCCATATCATTCCGGCTTCTATATGTGAGCGCAAACGAAAAAGGTGTTCCTATTCTGTCATGGATATCTACTTTGATGACATCTGCTTTATCAGGCAGTGCAACGCCTTGAAAAAACACGATGAAATTCATCCAGTTGGAACACTTTTTCATGCTGACATCATATACGGAAATGCCAATCCCCACGATGAAGCAGATCACCATAAAAAGAGAAAACAGACGCCGCTTCTTCATGTGAAGCATCTTCTTCATCCAGACATATCCCTGTTCTGACAAATCAATACCTCCGCAGCATCGCTCTCATAACAAAAATACGGCTGCTCCCAGCCGTATTTTTATATCACTGCATTGCCTTCAGATCCCGAGCGCCGCGATCCACGAGTTGATCGCCATCGGGGTCTCTCCCATCTCGAAGCGGCGGCCTTCCTTCATCTGTGCCCCCTTGGCAGAGGGACGCAGATGCGCCGTCGTCTGTCCCATAGGACTGCCGCCCGAGGTCGCGAACGGGACGACAGTCTTGCCCGTCAAGTCATAATGCTCGAGGAATGTGTTGATAATATGCGGCGCAACGTACCACCAAATCGGAAAGCCGACGAAAATTGTATCGTATGCCGAAAGATCCGGCAGCTCCCCCGCAATCTCCGGACGGCTGTTCGGATCGTTCATCTCAATGCTCGAGCGGCTTTTGCGGTCGTTCCAGTTGAGATCATCCTTCGAATACGCAGCGGCGGGCACAATCTCATAGAGCTCGGCACCGATTACATCTGCAAGTTTATGCGCAACTTTCTCCGTACGGCGCGAGGGCGAAGCGGAGAAGAAGGCAATCAGGGCTCTCCCGTGCATATCATTTTCTCCTTTCGAGGAATTCATGAGCAAATCCGCGGTCATCAGGCAGAATATCCGATTCAAACAGGCGGTTCCACGGGAAGGTTACCTCAACGACATTGATCTCTGCAATCGGCGGCAGATTCTCCTCAATGAAGCGGTTCATCATACGCGTCGAACGCACGGAAACAGCATCTTTCTTCGTGCCGAGGCTGCCGTAGAAGCCATCGCCGCGCAGCCATGTGAGCTGGCGCGCAATTGTATTGCGCACATTCGCCTGATATGCCCAGTCGTCAAGATAGCGCGTGGTAAGGAGATGGTCAACGGCATCCGGCTCCATATGGCGGACGAGCATCCCCTGCCCGATGGCAAAACCAGAGCTGTTTGTCGGTGTATTCCATCCGGCATAGGCGCGAATCTTATAGAGGAGTCCGCGGCGCTGGAGCGCCGCCATGAGCGCGTTGTCGGAGCCGTTCGCAAAGGCGATGTCCGCGATGGCCACAGGATATCCTTTTGCCACATAGTCTGCGACAATATCGGCGAAATATTTCGTACCGTCCCGCTCCTCGCCGTCATTCATCAGAGCGTTCGCCTCATAGGTCTTCCCGTCCGGGTTCGTGTTCACCGTGAGCACGACATCTGCTTTCTCTGGCGCGCGGACGATCATGCCGCCTGCCGCCGTCACGGCGTCACTGATTGATGTTCCGATCTTTTCATCCGAGTAGGCAGGCACTGTGTCTTGCCCGCGCCCCCAATTGTAGCGCGCATAGACAAACGGAACTTCGCGCCGTTGTTCGTTTACTGCGCGCGTCAGCATCAGCAGGGCGATCTCATCGATGCCAGCCATCGTCTGAAATCTCGTCTTGCCGAGATCTGCACCCGTCTCAGTGAGATGACGGCTCTCAAGATGCGTCTGCGAGAAAGGCGCGTTGTCGTCGCGTCCGAGCGCGAGATAGCGGAACGTGCCGCGCTTGCGCATGAGATCGATCATATACTCGTTGACTGCATAGTTCTTCTCGCGCCGTCCCATCCAGTCGGCAAGCGCCTCCTTCGGGATCAGACGTCCGAGGAAGGCGTACTCCTTGCGCTCGCGGCGGGAGAGTCCCTCGACCTCCTCCTTATCGCGCAGAACGGTATAGCGGAAAATATCCGCGCCGTAGCGGCGGTAATACTCCGGCTCCTCATGTCCTGAGGCCTCGCCTGAGCGCGGCGTGCGCATAATGGACCCGAACACATAGAGCGGCGTCTTCGGATGCGCGCGCTGCAGCTCATCAAACCGAGCCGCCCGTGCAAGCACCTCCTCACGCGTATAGCTGTGCTTGCGCGAGCCGACGAGGCTGCCGTAGATCATTGCGTCCGAAGAGATGACCGCAGCCTTTACCCCGGGCTGCGCCATATTTTCCCGTGCCCACGCCCAAAGTTCGTCCGGATGTCCCCAGTCGTCACGGCTGCCGAGCAGTTCCTGCGGCGGCACAATGACCTCATAGCCGGCCTGCTGGACGACATCCGCCGTCTGCTTGCTCGAGATCGGGCGTCCGTCGTGCGGGATGAAGATGATCTTCTCTTTTGTCGGCTCCGCCTTTGCCGCATCGATTGTCTGCGGCAGCAGCAGCATGACAAGCATCGCCATACAAAGCATACGAATCAAACGGGATGCGCTCAATGTGTTCCTCCTTCTTCCGCGCCGCTTGGTGCGGCGCCGGTCTTCTCTTTCAAAATCGCCTTGAGGGCTTCTCTTACATCATCGGGCACATTCAGCTTTGTATCAAACATGATGCCGCCCTCGCGTACCTGAGCCCCCTCAATCTCGACCATATCCATCAGACGATGCCCGCGGAACTCGGTCTGTCCGAGCTTCGACGCGGCAAGTACACCGCGAAAATCGACGCGCACCTTATTCCCTTTGATGTCCGCGGGCAGACGCTCGGATACGTCCAGATGCCCGACCATGCGCTCCACCATCGAGAGCGAGATGCGGGAAAATATCCACGATACAAGCCCATGGTCCGGCACGTTCTTCTTTCGAACGCGATAGACAGCATAGGACTTTTCACCGTCGTGAACAAATTCTTCGATGGTGCCTGAGAGCTCGATTTTCTTGTATTTTTTTGTTGTCGTACAGACGATATCGAGGCGTCCATTCTCATGTGATGTGAGTTCTATCCCGCGTATGGTGCCCTCTGTTCCAATGTTGTGGGCAATCGCATCATTCAGCACGGCGTCGCGTACGAAAAGATGCCCCTCAGCGATCTGAGCCAGCGTCTCGCGGTCCCACGTATCGCGCAGGACCGTCAGCGCGGGACCGTAATCCTGCACGGCCTCCCGGAGGCTGCTCCAATCGATGTTCTGCACCTGCTCAACAACATGCGCAGGGATATCAATGACCATTATTTTCCTGCCTTTTCCATTTCTGCTTTCTTTTCACGCAGATCAATCCAGAGGTTCTGCACGCGTGCAAAGAGCTTTGCATCGTTTCTGCGCACTTCCTGATCGCTCATGAGGCGAGAGAGTATCTGCGTCGCCTTCCCATAGTCGCCCAAGCGATAATAAGCCGCGCCTGCAATGTAGATCGCCATGTTCTCGCTCATGCCATGGACCGGATAGTGTTCCGTCATCACGGATTCCTCGTAGAGTTCGGCGGCGCGGCGCAGCATTTCCGCCTCCTTGTCTCTCTCCTCCGTATCGCGGTAGACCCATGCCATACCCATGCAGTAGCCCGCCTGCTTTTGAAGCGACCAGCCAAGGCGCTCGGCAAAGTAGATGCCGAGCTTATAGGCACGGATCGCTTCCTCTGCCGTGCGCTCTTCTGTATATGGCAGATTGATCTTGTGCCCTTCGAGCATCTCCTTGATCTTTTCCCTATCGTGCGTACTGATCGGCTCCTCCGTGAACTGCTTTTCATCGGCAGCAAATCCGCAGTGCTCGCACATCCAAACGCGGTAGCGATAGGGATTAACGCCCTGATAATGTACGCAGAAATCCTCGTCCGTCTCAAGCGTGATGAGACGAGCCTTCAGCTTCGTCACGTGCGTCTTTTCCCCACAGATCGGACACGTCTTCTCGACGGTATATGTGTACTCTGCCATAGTTCTTCCTCCCTACAAAATCCCCTTTAGGATACCACAAAATACGGAAAAAGGCAAAGAAGAGGACCTGCGCGCAGCAAGTGCGGCAGGTCCTCTTCCCCTTTCCCCTCTTGCTCCGAGCGCCATGGTTCCGCGCTGCTCACCGATGGTACCGAATGCAGAGCGCCTTCAGCTTTTTCGGATCGAGTTCGAGGAGATAGTCCTTCTTTAGGCTCCAGCGCCAGTTGATGCCGACGGTGCCCGGCGTGTTCATGCGCGCGCGCTCATCGAGTGCCAGAAGGTCCTGCATGGGGATGATCGCCATGCGTGCGCGCGAGGCATATGCCATCTTGATGAGACGCTTGCAGATGGTCTTCGGGCGATCGGAGGTTGTGCCCGTGAGATTCGCAAGCGTCTCGCGCAGCACCTCGTCAATATCACGCGTGAACCAACCGACGGTCGTATTGTTGTCGTGCGTACCCGTGTAGACAATGCTGTTCTCGGGCGCGGTAAAGCCGACGCGCCCTGATTCGTTCGGTGCGAGCATGAAGTGAATGATCTTCATCCCCGGAAAGCCGCAGTCATCGCGCAGCCGCTCGACATCATTCGTGATGACGCCGAGATCCTCAGCGACAATGTCGAGCGTTCCGAGTTCGCGCTCAATCGCATCGAAGAAATGTATACCGGGTCCCTTGACCCAGCGCCCGTTGATCGCAGTCTCCGCCTTGCCGTCCACAGACCAGTAGGACTCAAAGGCACGGAAATGGTCAATGCGGATAATATCGACCTGCTCGCGCAGCTTTTGGAAGCGCCGTTTCCACCATGCGTAGTTTTCTGCCGCCATCGCGTCCCAGTTGTACTGCGGATTCCCCCACAGCTGCCCATTTGCTGCAAAGTAATCGGGCGGAACGCCTGCCACGGTACGCGCCGTTCCGTCCTCATTCAGGTCAAAGAGCTGCTGATGCGCCCATGCATCCGCGCTGTCCTGCGCAACGAAGATCGGCATGTCGCCGAGAACTTCAATGCCCTTCCTGCGTGCATAGTCATGCAGACGGTTCCATTGGACATGGAAGACATATTGCTTGAATCGATCGAGTTCCACCTCGTCCCGCTGCCGCTCAGCAAGTGCTTTCAGTGCCTCGGGATCGCGCTGCTTGATCTCCTCCGGCCACTCCATCCACGCCGTCCGTCCATACTCCTTCTTTGCCGCGTGAAAAAGGGCGTAGTCGTCGAGCCAGTATGCTTCCTGTTCGCAAAAGGCACGATAGTCCGCATCCTCCGCGCTCGTCCTGCGAAAGACGCGGAATGCCTTCTCGAGCATATTTTTCTTAAACTGCTTCACGCGCTGAAAGTCAATGAACGCCGTATTTGCCTCATACGGCAGAAAGATATCCCTCTCGGTCAGCCAACCGCGCGCCGCGAGTTCTTCAAGATCAATCAACATGATATTCCCTGCGAACGCAGAGATGGACTGATAGGGAGAATAGCTGCAGCCAACGGGGCTGAGCGGCAGGATCTGCCAGACCTTTTGCCCCGCCTCTGCGAGGAAGTCGAGGAAACGATATGCCTCCCTGCCGAAGTCGCCGACGCCGTACTTCGACGGCAACGAGGTTGGATGCAGGAGAACGCCCGCTTTACGCTCATAGCGGCGCGGCTCTTTGCGCTCGCGCAGGAGGAGCCCGAACAGCGGCGGAATTTTGATGCGCAGCCGACCGCACTCGACCTCATACGTGCGCGAGGGTTTGAATGCATCCTCGAACACGCCGCAGGCAAAGTCGCTTACATCTGCCTCGATGCTCAGCGTCTCCGTGAGGCTGCGGTTGAACGCGGCAATGAATACGCCGTCCTCCTTCTCGTGGTTGAACACATCGTAGCCTGAACGGATCGTGCGCGCATAGGCGACGACATCCCCCGTGCCATAAAGCGGCAGAATATCGCCCGTACGCAGCGCGTCGTTCTCATTTCGTATGGCAATGAAACGCTCGAACCATCCACGGATCTCCTTATTGCCGTGCTCCCAATCATACGGTCTGCGGTTGAAGGGGTCCTTGAAGCCCTGCATCCCGATCTCATCACCGTAGTAGACACTGGGCACGCCGGGATAGGTCATCTGCCAGAGCGTCGCCATGAGAAGGCGGCGCGAGCCGAGCGCGAACTGCTCCGGCGTCATGCGTACGCGCGACTGCTCGATCGCCGGCATCCCCTCGTAGTAGGGAACGCCGGCAAGCACGGTAATCGCGCGCTGCACATCGTGGCTACTGATGAGGTTCATCATCGCGTAGAGATTTTCCCTGGGGTAGTTCTCGATCTGACTGGCGAGGCGCCGCGCCGTCTGCCGTCCGTCCAATGCACCTGTGAGAAAGTCGAACCAGATCGTGCGCAGCGGATAGTTCATCGCCGAGTCCATCTCATTGCCCGAGAGATATTCGCGCGGCGTCCCATAGGCGACTTTGTTCGACGCGTCCTCCCAGACCTCGCCGATCATGACGGCGTCCGGGTTGCTCTTTTTAAGCTCTGCAAAAAACGCCTTGGAGAAGGTCGGCGGCAGTTCATCGATCACGTCGAGGCGCCAGCCTGCGATGCCCTCCTTCATCCAGTGATGGAGCACGCTGTCCTCGCTCGTAATGACGAAGTCCATATAGGCGGGATCGGTCTCATTGACGTTCGGCAGCGTGTCAAAGTTCCACCAGCAGTCATACTCATTCGGATAGCTGCGAAAACGGTACCACGAGTAGTACGGCGACTCCTTCGACTGATAGGCACCGAGCGAATGATACTGCTGCTGCCGGTTGAAGTAGATGCTGTTGCTGCCCGTGTGGCTGAACACGCCGTCGAGAATGATACGGATGCCGCGCTCCCGGGCAGCCGCGATGAGGCTGCGAAAATCCTCGATATCGCCAAGCATGGGATCAATTTTATGATAATCGCCCGTGTCGTAGTGATGGTTGCTCTCCGACTCAAAAACAGGATTGAAGTAGATGCACGAAATCCCAAGATCCTGCAGATAGTCCAGCTTTTCCATAACCCCGCGCAGGTTGCCGCCGAAGAAATCATACGCGATGATCTCCTTTGTATCGGGGTCCTTCAGATACATGGGATCGTCTGTCCAATCCGTACGGATGACCGCGCCCTTTTTGCGTACGATCATATCACCCGAGCGTGCGAAGCGATCCGGAAAGATCTGGTACATGACGGCGTTTTTGAACCAGTCGGGGGTGTGCGCGCCCTTATTGTAGATTGTGATCTGATAGGATGCGGGCGCCGTATTGCTCAGGGTGCCGACACCGCCCAGCATCTCCTCGTTGTTCCCGTAAAAACAGGTCTCGTCTACCATCGTGATGATGAAGTAATACCAAAGCAGACAGCCGTAATCCGGCAGCTCGAACCAGCAGGTATAGAAGCGCTGCTCTCCCCCCGTATCCTTCGTCTCAAGGGGAATCAAGCGTTCCCCCGTCCGATCCTGCCACAGACGCACCAGCACTTGGCGCACAGGCTCATAGCTGCGGATGCGGATGCCGAGGCGTATCCGGCTGCCCGCCTCCGCCGCGCCGACGATCGAGCGGTAATAGATATTCTGTGAGTTGTGCTCCACCTGATAAGGTTCCAACATAGCCCCCTCCCCTTTCCCAAAAATAAACGCACAGAAACCACCGGTGAATGAAATTCACCGGCAGTTTCGTGTAAATGCGCCGCGCTCAAGAAAAGTTCGCCGGCGCACCCGTGCGCCAACTGCCCGCCCCTCAATTTTCGAGCAAAAGTCGCTCATAGAGGGTCTCATACTCTTTTGCCGAGCGCGTCCAGCTGAAGTCACTGTGCATCGCCGTAAAGACCAGCTGGCGCCATTCACGCAGATTCCCGTAGACGGCAAGCGCGCGCTTCAGCGCATACATCATCTCATGTGCGTTGTATTCGTAGAAGAGGAAGCCGTTCCCCTTATCCACATCCGAACGGTCGAACTGGATGACCGTATCCTTCAGACCGCCGGTCTCGCGCACGACCGGGATCGATCCGTACCGCATGGCAATGATCTGGCTGAGCCCGCACGGCTCATACATGGACGGCATGAGGAAGATGTCCGATGCCGCATAGATCCGCTGCGCAAGCTCGTTCGAAAAGCGGATGTTGATCGACGTCTTGTTCGGGTAACGCCAGGCAAGTTCCTTGAACCAGTCCTCGTAGCCGCGGTCGCCCGTACCGAGCAGGATAAACTGCGCGTTCTCATGCTGGAGGATCTCATCCAGCACGCGTACGACGAGATCCAACCCTTTATCTGCGACGAGACGCGTAACCATCGCGATCATCGGCGTGCGGCGGTTCTCCGGAAGCCCGAGGTCGCGCTGCAGCTGTACTTTGTTGTCGCTCTTTCCCTCGACGGCGTTCTTTACGCTGTAATTGACATAAAGATTCTTGTCCGTCTTCGGGTTGTAGGCATCGTAGTCAATGCCGTTCACAATCCCGAAGAGCTCTTCGCGGCGCTTGCGCAGCAGTCCGTCAAGGTGCTCGCCGTAGTAGTCGTATTGAATCTCCTCAGCATAGGTCTTGCTGACCGTTGAAATATAGTCTGCGTAAATGATGCCCGCCTTCATAAAGTTCACTGCATCAAAGAACTCAAAATCGCCGTTGTTGAAATACGCCCAGTCAAGCCCCAGAACATCCGTCATGACATCCTTAGGGAACACGCCTTGGTATTTCAGATTGTGAATGGTAAAGAGCGTCCGGATCCCCGTATAGCGCAGATCATCCATATGCTCCAGGCGCAGGAACACATTGACAAGCGCCGCGTGCCAGTCGTTCGAGTGGATGATATCCGGCCAGAAATCCAACGCGGGGAGGAGATTGAGAACAGCGCGGCTGAAGAACGAAAATCGCTCTGCATCATCCGGATAGCCGTAGAAGCCGTCGCGGTTGAAGTACTCTTCGTTGTCCACAAAGTAAAAGGTGACGCCGTTCAGAACATACTTGTCGATGCCGACGAATTTATCCCGCCAAGCAACATTCAGAATGCCGTCATAGATATGTTCCATGGAGCTGCGAATATCCTCGGCGATCGCACCGTACTTCGGCAGAATGACGCGGCAGTCCACTCCGTCCTTAACGAGCGCGGCGGGGAGCGATCCCGCTACATCCGCAAGGCCGCCGGTCTTAACAAAAGGAACTGCCTCCGATGCTACATATAGTACCTTCATCCCAATATCCTCCTTTTCCCCACGGCCGCTCCCGTAATCATCAGCCCCATGAGCTTATCCTCCGGTTGGTCGCTGTTTTCGCCGTTCCCCTGCATGGGCAGCGTCGCTTAGGCTTTGCCTGCGCGTGCCTTCTTTGGTTTTTCTTCGCCTTCCCGCGTCGTTTTGCGCGTGCTCTTTTTCTTTGTCGCCGTCATCGACGCCGTCTTCGTACTTTCTGCAGCGGCGGACTTTGTCGCCTTGGCGGATGCCGGTGGAGTTATGCCTGCCGTCTCTTTCGCAGAACTTCTGACCGTTCTCTTTGCCGCCTTCTTTGCAGATTTCTCTGCCTTCTCCCCGGTCTCTTTTGCCGCGGGCTTAGGCGCCTTCTTCGGGGCCGTCTTTTTTGCGGCAGCCGCCGCAGTCTCGTCTTTCTTCGCAGCGGTGCGCGTCCGCGGTGTCTTCTTCACTGCGGTCTTTTCTGTCGTCGCTTTCACTGCTGTGCGTTTCTTCGGTGCTGTCTTTTTCGCAGGCGCATGCTTCGGCGCCACCTTTTCCGCCGCTGCCGCTCCGCGCCTTTCCGCTGCAGATTCTTTTTTTGCGACTGCATCCGCCGCCGCAGACAGCTCGCTCACAGGGGTTCCCGCGCCGCTCTGCCGCTTCAAGCGGTAGAATGTCGTGGCAAGCGGCGGTATCGTGAGGACGACAGACTGCTCGCGCCCGTGGAAGGCATAATCCTCGCTGATAATATCTCCCGTATTGAGCACGCCGCTGCCGCCGTATGCCTCCTCATCCGAGTTGAACACCTCGACATAGCTCCCCTTCGTCGGCACGCCGATGCGGTAGCCGTGCCGCACCTCCGGGGTAAAGTTGTGCACGCAGACAATGAAGTCATTGTGATCGTCGGCGCGGCGAATAAGCGCAATAATACTGTTCTCACTGTCGTTGCAGTCAATCCACTGGAACCCGCTCCAGTCAAAATCCACCTGCCAGAGAGCCTTGTTGTCTACATAGAATTTATTGAGTGCCTTCGAATAGGCCAACATCTTCGCGTGCATCGGATACTGCTCGACAAGATGCCAATCCATGCTGTCATCGAAATTCCACTCGATGAAATGCCCGAATTCACCGCCCATGAAAAGCAGCTTTTTGCCCGGGTGCGCGATCCAATAGCCGAAGAAGGCTCTGAGCCCCGCAAATTTTTGCCAGTAATCGCCCGGCATCTTGCTGATCAGCGAGCTCTTGCCGTGCACGACCTCGTCATGCGAGAGCGGGAGGACAAAATTCTCGGAGAATGCGTACATCAGGGAGAACGTAATCTTGTCCTGGTTCCACTTGCGATAGATCGGGTCGAGGCTCATATAGGCGAGTATGTCGTTCATCCAGCCCATGTTCCACTTGTAGTTGAACCCCATGCCGCCCATGTAGACAGGCTTGGAGATCAGCGGCCATGAGGTAGACTCCTCGGCAATCATAAGCGCATGCGGATGATATTTGAAAATTGTCTCGTTGAGCTTCTTGAGGAAATCCATCGCCTCGAGGTTTCCCGTATCTCCGTATTTGTTGGGCTGCCACTCGCCGTCCTTGCGTCCGTAGTTGAGGTAGAGCATATTTGCAACCGCGTCAATGCGCAGCCCGTCAATGTGGAACTCCTCGAACCAGAACAGCGCGTTCGAGATGAGGAAACTCTGCACTTCCGTGCGTCCGTAGTCAAAATTGGTTGTTCCCCACTCCCAGTTCTCCGCGCGCATTTCGTTGTCGGACTCATAGAGATTCTTGCCGTCGAAATGGCGCAGCCCCTGCTCGTCCTTGCAGAAATGCCCGGGCACCCAGTCCATGATGATGCCGATGCCGTTCTGGTGCGCCGTATCGATAAGATAGCGGAAATCATCAGGTGTTCCGTAGCGGCTCGTCACGGCGAAATAGCCCGTCGCCTGATACCCCCAGGAACCGTCATAGGGATGCTCGCACAAAGGCATGAACTCGATGTGGGTATAGTGCATGTCTTTGACATAGGCGATGAGCTGGTCGGCAAGATCGCGATAGGAGAGATACTCTCCATCGAGCGAGCGGCGCCACGATCCCGCATGCACCTCGTAGGTGAGCATCGGGTGATCGTATGAGACTTCGCGTGCCTTGCGCTCCTGCCATGCTGCGTCCTTCCACTCATAGTGGTTCATATCATAGATGCGGGATGCGGTCTGGGGTTTCTTCTCCGCATAAAATCCATAGGGGTCAGCCTTCATGATGCGAGGCCCGCCCCACTCCGGTTCAATCGCATACTTATAGATCTCTCCTTCGCCAAGTCCTTCGACAAAGGTCTCCCAGATCTCGCCGTCATCTATGCGGCTCATCGGATCGGCCAGCGTATTCCAGTCGTTGAATTCCCCGACAACGCTGACTTCTTTGGCATTTGGAGCCCAGACCGTAAAGCGAACACCGCGTTTCCCGTCCCGCTCGACGAAATGTGCTCCCAGCATTTCCTGCGCGTGATAATTCGTACCCTGATGAAAGAGGTAAAGATCAAACTCACTGAGCGCTGATGTTTTCATACGATCCCCTCCTATGATTGTCCTCGATGCCTCTACGAGATGATGACAGGTCGGATATTCCAGATATCCCGCGCATACTCGTCAATCGTGCGGTCCGAGGAGAAGCGGCCGGCGTGTGCGACATTCATTGCCGCCGTGCGCGCCCAGCCGTCCTTGTCCTTGAACCGCCGCATGACTTCGATGCGCGCGTTGTCGTACGCATTGAAGTCCTTCAGTATAAAGAACTCGTCGTTCGCGTGCAGCAGATAGTCATACAGCGAACGGAAGTCGCCGTAGGTGCCGTCAACAAGCTGGGTCATCACCGTGCGCACCTTTTCGTTCGTATGATACTCATCCCACGCAGAGTAGGCGCCTGACGCATAGTAGTTCATGACCTCTTCCGCCTTGAGCCCGAAGATGACACAGTGATCGCTGCCGACCGCATCGCGGATCTCGACATTCGCCCCATCGAGCGTGCCGAGCGTGATCGCGCCGTTCATCATGAACTTCATATTGCCCGTGCCCGACGCCTCCTTCGACGCCGTAGAGATCTGCTCGCTGACATCCGCAGCCGGATAGACAAGCTCGCCGATCGAGACGCCGAAATTCTCGATGAAGATGACCTTCATAAAATCGTTGACGCGCTTATCCTGATTGATGCGGTCAGCGACTACGTTGATGAGGCGAATCGTCTCCTTTGCGATATAGTAGCCAGGGGCCGCCTTTCCGCCGAAGAAATAGGTCACCGGCTGGGTCAGGAACGACGGTTCGCTGAGCGCCCGATGATAGCGGTACATGATGTGCAGAATATTCATCAGCTGCCGCTTGTAGGAGTGGATGCGCTTGACTTGGATGTCGAACATGGAATCCGGGTTCAGCTTCACGCCGTTGTGCCGTTCAATGTATCGCGCAAGGCCCTCGCGGCGCAGATGCTTGATCTTCATGAGCTGCTCGAGGAAGTTCTTGTCCTCAACATGATCATGCAGGCCGTCCATCTGCTCCGGGTGCCGATGCCATTTATGACTGCCGAGAATATCGTCGATCAGCGCAGCAAGTTCCGGATTTGCGCCCATCAGCCAGCGGCGATGCGTGATGCCGTTGGTCTTATTGTTAAATTTGCGCGGCGTATAATCGTAGAAATCCTTGAGTGTCGTGGACTTTAGAATTCCCGTATGGATCTTTGCCACGCCGTTGACGCTGTGTCCGCCGACAATCGAAAGGCGTGCCATGTGAATAACGCCGTCCTGAATGATCGAAAGCGCGCGCACCTTGTCCTCATTGCCGGGATAACGGCGGCGTACTTCCTCAAGATGACGGCGGTTGATTTCATCGATGATCATATAGATGCGCGGGAGCAGCGGCTGGAACATCTCAATGCTCCACGTCTCGAGTGCCTCCGGCATGATTGTGTGGTTCGTATACGCAATCGTATCGCGCGTGATCGCCCATGCGTCCTCCCACGTCAGAGACTCCTCGTCGACGAGAATGCGCATGAGCTCCGCTACGCAGAGCGCGGGGTGCGTATCGTTGATGTGAATGCCGATCTTTCTGCCGAGATCGTAGATCCCCATCCCGTTCTGCTTGTAGTTGCGGACAATGCTCTGCACGCCTGCCGATACGAAGAAGTACTCCTGAATGAGGCGCATGCGGCGCCCTTCGAACGTGCTGTCATCCGGATAGAGGTAGCGCGTAATCGACTCGACAAAGCTGCGGTAGTCATTGCGCTGCTGAATTTCCTCCTGCGTCAGCAGTCCATAGTCGGAAAAGTCGCGATTGACCTCAGCGTTCCACATGCGCAGCGTATTGACCGTCGCATTGTGATAGCCGACAATCGGCATATCATACGGCACCGCCATGACGATCATCGGATTCTCATGAACAAGCTCGAGCCGCCCCCCCGCATCGCGCATATAGGCATTGCCGCCGAATTTGACATCCACAGACTTATCCGGCTTGCGGTATTCCCATGCAAAGCCGTCGCGCAGCCAGTTGTCCGGAATCTCAACCTGGTTGTCGCCGACGATCTTCTGCTCGAAAAGTCCGTACTGATAGCGGATCGTACATCCGTGTCCGGGCAGGCGGTGTGCTGCGAGCGAGTCGATGAAGCACGCCGCAAGACGGCCGAGGCCGCCGTTGCCGAGCCCCGCATCCGGCTCCACCTCATAAGCATCGGAGAGGTTCAGATTAAAGTCCTTGAGCACGTCCTTCAGCGCTTCTTCGATGCCGAGATTGATGAGGTTGGATTTCAGGAGTCTGCCCAGCAGGAACTCAATGGAAAAGTAGTAGATCTGCTTCTCCTGGCGCTCCGCATACTGCCTGTTTGTCTTGATCCAGTTGTCCGAGATGGACTGCTTGGCCGTTGCCGCGATCGTCTTGTAGATCTCAATCTCCGTCAGATTTTCTACTTCGCGCCCAAACATGACATGCGCCGTCGTTATGAAGCGGCTCCTCAAGATCTTCTTCATTGTCTCAAGGGCTTTCCCTGTCGGCCTCATGACCTGATCCTTCTGTGCCAAATCGTCCACTCCTTTTCCAAGCGTTCCCCCGGACGTAACTTCCTGCATACAGCAGCAATCCCCATGGAAGTGAAGAAACAAGAAGCCGTTAGCTCTTCCCGTCCATGCGGCTGGACTGTATAAGGAACCGCTAACGGCAGTTCAAACGACGCTGCGTCAAATCGTTATATTCTTCTTGATCACGAGCGGATACTCCGGGGCTCCCTTCAGCCATTTCTCCGCTGTAATAACAACGTTCTTGTCACAGATGACATTCTCGACGAGCGCGCCGTCCTGAATCTCGCATCTCTGCATGATGATCGAGTTGCGGATCTTCACGTCCCTGCCTACCTTCACCCCGCGGAACAAGACGCTGTTCTCCACCTCACCGCGTACAATGCAGCCGTTCGCGATCAGGGAGTTCGCGACCTTGGCCGTTTCCTTGTACTGCACCGGCACGCCGTCCTTAATCTTTGTGTAGATCGGGCGATCGCCCATAAAGAGCTCCTGCCAGACCTCCGGATCGAGGATCTCCATTGTCGCACGGTAGTAGGTGGACATGGAATCCACATGCGCCGTGTATCCGTTGTGCTCATGGGCGAACATCGTATACTCCGCCGCGCGCCGGATGATCCCGTCGAGGACAAAATCCCGGCCGCCGCGCTCATAGGCATGCCGCACCGTCTCAACAAAGATGCGCTTGTCCATCAGATAGATGCCCATGGATACCTTCATGCCGTGATAGGCCACAGGCTTCTCGGATATGTCCAGCACCAAGCCGTTCTCTGCCGTCTCCAGCACAATGTTGTTGCCCGTATTCTCGTCAATCGTCGTATGCGATACGAGGGTGATGTCTGCGCCCGTATTCTGATGGAAGCGCAGGATTTTATCAAAGTCCACGTTGTAGACGAAGCTGCCGTTCGTCAGCAGAATATAGCGCGAGGACGCATGCTCGATGAAGTCCAGGTTGTGATAGAAATTCTTGAGATCCCCCGTGCTCCGCTGCGGATCTTCATGCACCGCAGGCAGGTAGAACAGGCCGTCATGACGACGTGCCAGATCCCAGTCCTTTCCGGAGCGCAGGTGATCAAGCACGGAGCGCGGCTCATCGGGCAGCATAACCCCCACCTTGCTCACTCCGGAGTTGACCATGCTCGAAAGTGCAAAGTCAATCAGCCGATACCGCCCGGCAAAGGGAATGGATTCAACCGCACGCCGATCGGCGAGTTCACGAATGAAGCTCCCGTCTTCGTGCAGGTTGATGAGTCCCATTACGGTATTCATGGTATCTTCACTCCGTTCTCTTCGGACTGATCAGCCGACGCGCTGCGCGGTCGATGCGGCACTCACGGTCTCCCCCTCGGGAATGACCGTGATCTGCGTCTCCTCGCCGATGACCCGTGCTCCCTCCTCCATGACAGCGTGCTGCGCGAGAATCGCATAGTCAACCATTGCACCGTCGCCTACGACGGCGGACGGAAGCAGAACGGAGTTGCGCACAACGGCCCCCTTTCCCACGCGAACCCCGGGGAAGATCACAGAGTTCTCGACGGTGCCGAGGATCATCGTTCCCTCGCTGATCATCGAGCGCACAACCCGCGCATCCTTTCCGACAAACTGCGGCGGCATCGAGGGGTTGAACGAGTAAATGCGCCACTTGCCGGAGAGCTCAAACGGCGGCTCATCCTGCAGGAGATCCATATTTGCCTGCCAAAGGCTCTCGATCGTTCCGACATCTTTCCAGTAGCCGCTGAACGCATAGGAGTAAAGGCGCCCTTCATCGGCGAGCATCTTCGGAATGATGTCCTTGCCGAAGTCGTGGCTGGACGTCTCACTCCTCGCATCTGCTGTGAGATACTCCGCAAGATAGTCGCGGTTGAATATATAGATGCCCATGGAGGCAAGATTGCTCTTCGGCTTTGCCGGTTTCTCCTCAAACTCGACAATCCGTCCGCTCTCGTCCGTGTTCATAATGCCGAATCGCGGTGCCTCATCCCAAGGAACCTCGAACACGCCGATCGTCGCCTGTGCCTTGTTCTTCTTGTGGTGTTCGAGCATCCACGCATAGTCCATCGTATAGATGTGATCCCCCGAGAGGATCAGCACGTACGCGGGATCCGCCATGTCGATGAAGTTGAGATTCTGGTAAATCGCATCTGCCGTACCGCGATACCATTCGGCTCCCTTCTCCTGCGCGTACGGAGGCAGAACGAACAGTCCTCCGTCACGTTTATCAAGATCCCATGCGCTGCCCGAACCGAGGTATTGGTTCAGCTCCAGCGGACGGTACTGCGTCAGCACGCCGACCTTCTCGATGCCGGAATTGACGCAGTTGCTGAGCGGAAAATCAATGATGCGGTATTTCCCCCCGAACGGAACCGCCGGCTTTGCCACCCGCTTTGTAAGCGCGCCCAGGCGGCTGCCCTGGCCGCCTGCCAAAATCATTGCCAAGCACTCTGTTTTTTTCATAGGTACTTCTCCCCTCGAAGATACCGGGCGGTATCCCCAACATATATGACAGGACAAGCCGTGCAGGCGCACCGTACAGCCGCACATCTTGCCGCATTACTGCCTGCTTGCCGGATATTCTTTCCATCTTGCTCTTGTCTTTCCTTTTCTCTTCTTTATATTTATATTATCTATATTTATTCGATAAACAGACCGAATTTCCTGCAAGATATTGATCATGCTTTCAGCATTTTTTCATTTTAATGTTCGGTCCGATCCGCGAAAAATCGGCGCAATAACCGCCGCATACATCTCCGTCATCTCCTCCGGCGTTCGCGCGTATCCGCCGCGCATCCACCATTCCACCATCAACACGAAGCTGCCCGTAATGTGGCTGATGAGGAAGTCGTCAGGGAGCGCATGATCGTGCAGAAATGCATGCCCGCGTGCGGTTAGTGTCTCACTCAGCTTTTCCCTGAAATAGCGGAGGAATAGGTCCCTGCTCTCGCAGGTCAGGAGACTGCGTATATTTTTCTGCTGATCCTGCATATGATAGAGCATGTGCGAGATGATCATCGCGGGATTGTCCGGGTCGTGGGAGAAGTCATGGCTTCCCTCGTCCGAGACATCCTCGAGCACATGGGAAAACATGTCCTCGCACATCGCGCGCAGGAGCATATCCTTCGTCTCGAAATGCGTGTAAAAGGTGCTGCGCCCAACATCCGCGGCATCAATGATATCCTGGACCGTAATGTTTTCATATCGCTTGCATGCGAGAAGCTCCTGAAATGCGGCAAGAATTGCCGCACGCGTCTTTTTTCGGCGCCGCTCCATATAATCTCCCCTCTCCGCATCCCGCTGGATAAACATTTTGCACGTTTTGTCCTGTAACGAACATTTTCGGCGAACTGTTTCTTACGATTGTTTTGCACTTATTGTACTATATGTCCAGAACTGAAACAAGTTCTGTTTTGCAGATGCACATCTCACCGGGGAGGTTTCTATATGCTTCATGAATGGCTCAAAAGCGCGCCGCGTCCCACCTTCGCCTGCGCGATCGTGTCACTCCCGGCACTCGCACTGAGTTTCTTCGGCGGTGCGGAGCAGATGCTTGGCTTTGATCCCGCGTGGGCCGCGATCATACTCTGCGGCGTTCCCATACTCCACGTCGCCGGGCGCGGTATTCTAAACGGCTTTGACATCCGCGCGGGCGTTCTCGTCTCCATCGCGCTCATTGCGGCCCTCGTGACGGAGGAATACTTCGCCGCAGGCGAGGTTGCCCTCATCATGCAGCTCGGTACCCTGCTCGAGGACTGGACGGTGGACCGCGCGCGGCAGGGCATCGAGAGCCTGCTCCAATACGTCCCGCAGACAGCGCATGTCCTCCGCGATGGGAAAGAGTCCCTTCTGCCCGTTGACGAGATTCGCCGCGGCGATTTGCTTCGGATTCATGCGGGCGAGGCGATCCCCGTCGACGGCATTCTAACCGAGGGAGAGTCCGCCGTCGACGCATCGATGATGACGGGAGAATCCCTCCCCGTCGACAAACATCCGGGCGATGCGCTCATGAGCGGTACGATCAACACCTATGGCATCTTCACGATGCGTGCGGAGCGGACCGGCGCGGATTCCTCCCTCCAGCGCATGATCGCGCTGGCACGCGATGTCGATGCCAAGAAGGCCCCCATCGTCCGCCTCGCCGACCGCTGGGCATCCCGCCTCGTCCTCGCTGCACTCGTCTGTGCAGGCGCAATCTGGTGGGGCACGGGGGAGTTCATCCGCGCGGTCACCGCACTCGTTGTTTTCTGCCCCTGCGCGCTCGTCCTGGCGACGCCGACCGCCGTCGCAGCTGCAATCGCCAACCTCACGCAGCGCGGCATTCTGATCCGGAGGGCAGATGCTCTTGAACGCCTTGCCAAAGTAGATACGATCGCCTTTGACAAGACGGGGACGCTGACCAGCGGCACCCCGTCCGTGATCGCCGTACAGTCTCTCTCTGATGCATACGCGGAGCGGGATATTCTCCGCCTCGCCGCCGCGGCCGAACAGCATTCCGAGCATCCGCTCGGGCGCGCCGTCACCGCTGCTTGGCGGAATACGGGAGAGCCTCTTCCCGCCGTATCCGGAGCACAGGTTCTCGCAGGAAAGGGCATCTCTGCAAAAGTGGGCGGCAAGAGCATCACGGTCGGAAAACCGACGCTCTTTTCACTCCCGGAATCCGCCTTGGATTTTACGGTGCGGTACACACAGGATGGAGCAAGCGTCAGCGCTGTCGCAGCCGATGACAAAATCGTCGGCATGATCGCCCTGGCAGACTGCATCCGCAGCGATACGCCGAAGGCCATCACCTCGCTGCGCCATCTCGGCCTCACCCCGCTTCTCCTCACCGGCGACAATGCGCGCGTCGCAGAGCATATCGGCACACAGGCAGGCATTACAGAAATCCAAAGCGATCTCCTGCCGGACGAAAAGATGAAACACATCGAACGCAGAGGACCGTTCATCGCTATGGTCGGTGACGGCGTCAACGACGCACTGGCCCTGAGATCCGCCTATGCCGGCATCGCCATGGGCGGCATCGGCTCCGACATCGCCGTCGCGTCGGCAGACGCGGTCCTCGTCAGCGATGACATCCGCCGCCTGCCCGCGCTTATCCGCATGGCGCACCGCACAATGAAAAAAATACAGCAAAATATTATCTTTGGCCTTGCAATCAACTTCATCGCGCTCGGCCTGTCGGCTGCCGGCATCCTGACTCCCGCGACGGGGGCGCTCTGGCACAACGCGGGCTCGCTCTTCGTCGTCGTGAATGCGGCGCTCCTGCTCACAGTCGCGAAGAAAGAAAAAAATATTGCATTTTCTGCACCCGTGTGATAGAATGGCTCAGTACATTTTCAGTCGAGGGGGTGAACGATTTGCCAAACATCAAGGCATCTATTCTGAGTGTAAAGTCTGACGCCAAGCGCCGCGCGCGCAATGTTGCAGAGAAGACGCGCGTCCGCCGTGCGATCCGCAGCGTCAATGACGCTGTCGCCGCCGGCAATGCGGATGAGGCGAAAACCCTCCTCGTTGCGGCATACAAGTCCATCGATCAAGCGGCTGCAAACAACGTCTACCATAAGAACGCTGCAGCGCGCAAGAAGTCGCGTCTTGCCAAAAAGGTCAACGCGCTGGCACAGTAAGATATCAAAAACGCCGTTCCATTCGGAATGGCGTTTTTTGATGTCAATTTTCCGGTTGTGATCAAACCATTTTCTTAAACACATGGAACCCCAAAGGCGACGATGCCGCGCCGAAGTCCCCGATAAAAAAAGCAAGCACGTTTTCCTTTACATGATATATTCTCCGTAGTATATTGAAAAATGGTCACATACACAGCACGCAGCCGTACCATCAGAAAACGAAAGGTCGTCCCATGAAAAGTATAAGGAGTGAAGCGCTCTGGACACGCGAATTCCTCGGTCTGAGCCTGAGCAATTTCCTCATCTACGTCACGCAGTATGCTATGATCGCGGCGCTGCCCATCATCATCATGACGGAGTACGGCGGCGGCGATGTGGAAGCGGGGCTCGCCATGACATTCTTCCAGATCGGTACGGTCGCTGCGCGTCCTTGGGCGGGGATCCTCATCGACGCGGTCAATAAACGGCGCCTCATGATCGGGATCACCGTCCTTTTCTTCCTCGTCATGACTGCATTCGCCTTTGCTGCGGCACTCTCGGTCCTTTACGGACTCCGCCTGCTCCACGGCATCATCTTCGCCGTGTCGACGACAACGGCGGCGGCGCTTACGGCACTCATCCTCCCGCCTGCACGCAAGGGAGAGGGCATCGGATACTTTGCCCTCTCGACAAATCTTGCGATGGTCATCGGCCCGATGATCGGACTTTTGATGATGGAGCATTTCTCAGCGACCGTGCTCTTCTTTACGCTCAGCGCCCTCGCCGCACTCTCAATTGCCGCCGGCGGAATGCACGATCTGCCGGATGCGGTTATATTGCCGCAGCGAACCGCGCGCACGATTTCCGTAAGCACGTTCATTGAGCGCCGTGCAATGGCGCCCGCTCTCATCGCAGGCATTCTCTTCTTTGCCTACGGCAGCGTGCTTACCTTCATCCCACTTTATACGCGCAGTCTCGGGCTCGCCGCAGAGACGAGCCTCTTCTACGCATGCTATGCGGGCGCGATTCTGGTGACGCGCCCCTTCATCGGACGTATCTTTGACCAAAAGGGCCCGGATTACACCGTCTGCCCGGGGCTTCTCCTCTTTGCCGGAGGAATGGCCCTCCTCGGCAGCATCACAGAACTCTCCGGGCTGATCGCTGCCGCACTGCTCCTCGGCATCGGTTTCGGCGCGGTCACCCCTGCACTCCAAACACTTGCCGTGCGCAGCGCTCCGCCTGCGCGTGCGGGCGTTGCGACCGCAACTTACTTCTGGTCGCTGGATATCAGCGTCGGACTTGCTGCCGCAGGACTTGGCGTTGTTGCCGTCACCTGCGGCTACGCGTTCACATACAGTGTCGTTGATGTGTTCGTCATTGCCCTTGGCGCACTCTGCTACGCTCTTTGGCGCAGATGTGCATAATATGAAAGGCGCGGCTCTGCCGCGCCCTTTTTATTTGCCGCCGTCTGCCGGGCGGCTTTTTTTGTCTGCCTTCTCACGCAGAGACTTTTCCTTTTCCTCGCGCACTTTCTTCTGCTCCTTGATCCGCTTCTCATAGGCACGCTTATCCACGGATTCCAAATACGCGTCTGGGATCCTGCCAACTGCCTTCGGCTCAACGGCATAGAGTTTTGCAAAATACGTGCGTGCCTGCTCCTGTTCGCCCATCTCATCGTAGAGCTCCGCCGCAATCAGATAGCCATACGGATTCTTCGCATCCGTTTCGATGGCCTTCATCGCGTCGGCAAGCGCCCCATCGCGGTCGCCCATCATGCGGAGCACATCCGACCGGTTCAGCCATGTGTAGACGTCCTTCGGGTCCTCGGCAACCCCCTTGTCTGCGTCCGCCCGCGCCCGCGTCCAATCCCCTCGGACCGCATAGGCTCGTGCACGGATAACATAGCTGACCGCGCGGCTCTCGTCATGCGGCGAGGCAAAGACACGCTCCATGAGCATGAGCGCTCGTTCACTGTCGCCATAGTCGCTGTATGCGTCGCTGTTCTCACGCATCTTCTTGATCGCCTTCGCATCGGCATTCTCAACTGCCGCACGCTCTGCTGCGCGCGCGTCTGCGCGTGTTTTCTCCTCCGCGCGCAGCTTTTCCCGCGCCCCGCTCTGCGCCTCTCCCGCATAGGCATGATGCACGAGTTCCACAAGGCGCGCGCCGGCTTTCTCCTTCGCGAGGAAATACACGAGCAGCTCATTCACACGCGGATCACCGTTGAGCACAGCGCCGCCGTCACGCGTGACCGAGAGGCCCCACTCCGCCGGGGAGTCATAGTCATGAAAGGCACGCGCGAGCGCGCCCGCAGCGAGATAGGCGTTCTCGGGACTGTTGTCATACTCCTCATCGGTCCACGTCACCGTGAGGAGCGGCGTCCCGTCGATGCATATGGTCTTTCGATCTGCAACCGTCACATGGCCCGCGCTGTAATCAGTCATAAAGCCGGCGAGCTTTTCTTCGCGCCGCTCTGTTGCCGGGTGATCCGAAAAATCATCCTGCGGCAGATTTTTTTGCGTCGGGTCCTGATACTCCGCGAGTTCCTGCGTCACATAGGTCAGGTAGTATCCCATGCGCGCCATCGCCGCTGCGCCGCCGCCGGGGTTAAAGCCCGCACTCGTCATGATGCGGAAGCCCCCCTCGTCGGCCTCATATTCTGAGGGCAGGGTAACATTTTTTGCAACGGAGTACCCCACGAGTGCGTTGAGCTTGTTCCAGTCCATCAGACCTGCGTCCATATTGAGAAAGCTGAGCCCGTAGAACTGCGCTGCCGCCTTTGCGTAGTTGTGCGCGCTGTGCTGGCGAATGCCGTGCGTCATCTCATGCCCGAGCACCGCGGCAAGCTCGTCCACATTTCCATTGAGCCCGCGGATCAGTCCGCGGTTGATGCTCACATAGTCCGTCGGATAGCAGGCAGCATTGAATACGGAGCTGTCTGTCACTGCCCATGTAAAGGGCAGCGAGTTTACGCGGAGGACATAGTCGCCGTCCCGCACGAGCCGCTGCATGATGGTGTCGATCAGCGCGGTGTCGCGTGCATTGTGCGTGCGCCCATTCTCTGCGATGTCCTGCCGCTCGCTCTGCACCTGCGCGTTCACATCATTGCCGAGCGCGAGCACTGCGCCGAGTGCGGAGTGGTATGCACCGAGGACACCGAGCGCCTGCGCCGCAATCCCCCACGCGTCAATCGCCTCCGCACGCGCGGGCGGGAAAAAAATTTCCGTTGTTATGGTAAGCGCGGCAAGTACCACACATAATTTCTTTCGCATCATCCACCTCATTCTCCATGATATTGTTTGTTATCATAGCACATCTTTCTTAAGGAATCACTGGTAAAATGAACTTCATATCCGTGATTTCCCGTTCTGCGGAAACATATTCCTCTTGCCATATGTGATATACTAATATCAGTAATGAATGAGTAAATGAAGGAGGAAGTATTATGGAATTCAATGAGCTCATTCGTGATCGTTTCTCCTGCCGCGCGCTTTCAGATCGGGAGATTCCGCACGATGTCTTAGGCCGCATCTTCGAAGCAGCACGCCTTGCGCCGACGGCCGTCAACAAACAACCGTTTAAGGTCTGGGCGATCCAGAGCCCCGCCGCCCGTGCAAAACTCGCGGAGGCAACGAACTATACCTTCGGTGCCGGCGTCTTTCTCGTCGTCGAAGGAAAAGCAAATGAAGCATGGGTGCGCTCCTATGATGAACGCAACTTCGCCGATGTCGACGCCTCCATCGTCGCGACGCACATCATGCTCGCCATCCACAACGAGGGCCTCCGCTCGACATGGGTCGGACACTTCGACGTACCGAAGCTGAAGAAAGCATTCCCCGCAATGGCGGACTATGATCTCATCGCGCTCTTCCCCGTCGGCTACCCGACCGAGAAGGGGCTCCCCTCTCCGCGTCATCCGCAGCGCAAGAACGCAACGGAGATCGTGGAGGTCCTCTGAGTGACACCGGCGTCCTCGGATAGAAAAATCCCCCGCAGCAGCGGGGGATTTTTCTATCCAAAACGAAAGATATTACTTTGTGAAGTTAAATGCGCGCTTGCCCGGATAGACTGCGCTGCTGCCGAGCTCTTCCTCAATGCGCAGGAGCTGGTTATACTTTGCCACGCGCTCGGAACGCGACGGTGCGCCCGTCTTGATCTGTCCCGTATTGAGCGCGACCGCGAGATCGGCAATCGTCGTGTCCTCCGTCTCGCCCGAGCGATGCGACGTAACCGCCGTGTAGCCTGCCTTGTGCGCCATCTTGATCGCCTCGAGCGTCTCGGAGACAGAGCCGATCTGGTTGAGCTTGATAAGAATGGAGTTGCCCGCGCCGAGCTCGATGCCCTTCTTCAGGCGCTCCGTATTCGTGACGAAGAGATCATCGCCGACGAGCTGAACTTTGTGCCCGAGCGCCTTCGTCATCGCCTTCCAGCCGTCCCAGTCCTCCTCATCGAGACCATCCTCGATGGAGTAAATCGGGAACTGGTTGATAAGCGACTCCCAATGCTTTATGAGATCATCCGACGTAAATTTCTTGCCGGACTTCGGCTGATGATAGAAGCCTTTGCCCTTCTCGCGGTCCTTCCACTCAGACGAGGCCGCATCCATTGCGAGAACGAAATCCGTACCGGGCTTGTAGCCGGCATTCTCGATCGCCTTGAGGATATGCTCGATCGTATCTTCATCGGAGTCCAGATCCGGAGCAAATCCGCCCTCATCGCCGACCGCCGTCGTCTTTCCTTCCTTCTTGAGGAGCGCCTGCAGAGCGTGAAACACCTCCGTCGACCAGCGCAGCGCCTCACGAAACGTGGGAGCACCCGCCGGCATAACCATGAACTCCTGCGTATCCACGGAGTTCGTTGCGTGCGCGCCGCCGTTGAGGATGTTCATCATCGGCACGGGCAGAACGTTTGCCTGAAGGCCGCCGAAGAAGCGATAGAGAGGGATATCCTCAGACTTCGCCGCCGCATCCGATGCCGCAATCGAAACAGCAAGGATCGCATTCGCACCGAGCTTGGACTTGTCCTTCGTGCCGTCCAGATCGAACATCGCCTGATCGACCGCGTAGATATCGCATGCCTCGAGGCCCGCAAGCGCAGGAGCGATCTTTTCATTTACATTCTTGACAGCCTTGGAAACTCCTTTGCCGCCGAATTTCGCCTTGTCGCCGTCACGCAGCTCGAGTGCTTCGAACTCCCCCGTCGATGCCCCCGAGGGAGATGCGCCGCGGCCGATCGAACCGTCTTCGAGAACGACCTCCGCTTCGACCGTCGGATTGCCGCGCGAGTCGATGATCTCACGACCGATAACCTGGGCAATTCTTAAGTAATCACGCATGAATATTCCTCCTCATCACCAAACAACCCGAGCATCCCCCCGAATACACGATCTTCCCTGCATTCTCCCTGATAACTCTTATCTGTTATTATACGATTTTTCATGGGAAAAAGCAATGCAGGAGCCGCCTCCCCGGAGCGATTATCCGTGTCTTTTCCGATATTTTTTAAAGACATTCGAAAACCATATAGAACACAAAAGTTTTTACTGAATTTCATTCTTATTTTGTATTATGTGACTCGGGTCACACAATTTTCAAAAAAAATGTGCTATAATACAAACTGTCAACGGGAACCGCGAAACGTCCTCCCCGACATTTTCCCCCGTTGATCATCCCTCTTATAGGAACGTTTCCCTGCGTTCCTCTTGTAAGGCAAATACCCTTACATCCCATTTCTCAAGCCGCAGGTTTTCCTGATCTGCGGCATCCCTTTCCAGGAAAAAGAGCCGCCGGCATTGATCCGGCGGCTCTTTTTCTGCTTATTATCCCAACGCTACATCGAGCATCATCATGAGTGAGAATCCCGCGGCGAATGAAATGACGCCGACATCCGAATGCGTGCCCTCGCTCATCTCCGGAATCAATTCCTCCACGACAACATAGAGCATCGCACCGGCCGCAAAGGCAAGTGCATAGGGCAGTATCGGCACGATAATCGCCGTCGCAAGAATCGTAAGCGCACCGCCGATCGGCTCGACCGCGCCGGAGAGGACGCCGCCGCTGAAAGCGCGCCATTTCCCCATCCCTGCCGCACGCAGAGGCATCGAGATAATCGCCCCTTCGGGAAAGTTCTGGAGCGCGATGCCGAGCGAGAGCGCAAGTGCTGCGCCGAGCGTAATCCCCTCACTCCCGCTCAGCCAGCCCGCATAGATGGCGCCGACGGCCATGCCCTCGGGAATATTATGCAGAGTCACAGCAAGCACGAGCATCGTCGTCCGTGAGAGACGGCTGTGCGGTCCCTCGGCTTTCTTCGCATTCATATGCAGATGCGGGATGATATGATCAAGCAGCAGGAGGAAGAGCGTCCCCGCCCAGAATCCCGCAACCGCCGGAATGAAGGCGAATGATCCCATATCGGCGGCACCCTCCATCGCCGGGATCAAAAGGCTCCAGATTGACGCCGCGACCATAATGCCTGCGGCGAACCCGGTCAGCCCGCGCTGCACACTGCGGTTCAGCGCATCCTTCAGAAAGAACACGCAGCCCGCACCGAGCGTCGTCCCAACGAACGGAATCATCAGCCCTTCAATGACTTCCAGCATAAATTTCACCTCTTATGCGGAATATTATAGCACGTTCCCTTCGGGGCAACAAATGATATATTTTTTCAATCATACATAAAAAGAGCGGCGTACATCATTTTACGGATGTACGCCGCTTCTTCCTATTATTCCAACGTGACAATTTTATTTTTGAGCACATAGACAAGCGCCTGCGTGCGGTCGTTGACCTTGAGTTTGTGAAAGATGCTGGTCAAATGATTCTTAACCGTCTTTTCGCTCAGCCCCAGTGCTTTGCCGATGTCCTGATTGGAAAAGCCCTTCGCGATGCAGCCGAGGACGTCCATCTCGCGTGGAGTGAGGCGTTCGCCGCGGCTCTCGTCCCAGATCTCCTTCGCCATGCGGCTCACATCTCCATAGACTGCCGTACTGCCGAAGAGGCGCTCGGCCAGCTTCGGATAGACGAAGGGATTGCCCTCGTTGACCATGTGGATCGCCTTGATGAGCACACTCGGCTCCACGTCCTTGAGCAGATAGCCGAGCGCACCGTTCTTGAGGAGCTCGAGCACATAGTTGTCGCTGTCGTGAATCGTGAGCGCGATGATCTTTGTCCGCGTGCGCGCCTGCTTAAGCTGCTTCGTAACGTCAAGTCCGGTAAGTCCGGGCATGTTGATATCGAGAAGGAGGATATCAGGTTTCAGCATGAGCGTTCGCGCGAGAGCTTCCTGCCCGTCTTCTGCCTCGCCGACGACCTCGAGATCATCCTCGAAGTTCAGCACGCGCTTAATCCCTTGCCGCAGCAGTGCGTGATCATCTGCAAGTAAAATCCTGATTGCCACTTAGATCTCCTCTTTTCCGTCCAGCCTTCATACATTATGTCTCATCCAGCACATGCGCTGTGAGAAAAATCATGAGTTCGGTCTCGGTCCTGCTCGTCCGCACAGAGCGAAAAAATGCGCCGAGAACGGGAAGATCCCCAAGAAACGGGATCTTCGAGAGAGAACGTGATTCGTCGCTGTCGATGAGTCCGCCGATGACCATCGTCTCTCCATTTTTCAGACGAACGGTCGTATCCGCACTCCTCTTCTGAAAGCGATACGCCTTCAGATCTTCGACATAGACGGGCGTGCTGACTTCCGTGTGTACACGCGCCACAATATTCCCGTCTGCCGTAACGCGGGGCGTATAGCGCAGGATAATTCCCGCCTCGCGGTACTCGATGCCGGTTGTCGTGACGTTGTTGGATGTCGCCACGCGCGGCACAGGGACCTCCGCACCGATGTTGATCAGCGCCTCACGGCCTTGGATCGTCGTAACATTCGGGCGCGCGAGCATCTTCGCCTTGCCCTCGGTGATGAGGGCGCGAATCGCCGCAGAGTAGTAGAACTCGTAGGGAAGTCCCTCCGGCCCCCTGCCAAATCGGATAATGCCCGGTGCGCTTGTCCCGCCGGTCCCCGCATTGCGCTCTCCCACCCGCCAGCTGCCTCCCCGATCATATTGGGCACGGGGATACTGCGGAAGAGATGACCACGACCAGTCGACGCCGAGCTGCTTGGCCGCCTCCTTGGATACGGCCACAACACGCGCCTCAAGCGACACCTGCTGCGGCTCCCTGTCGAGCGCGGAGATAATTTCGCGCACGGCAAGAGCCTCTGATTCCGTCCCATAAAAGAGCAGCGTATTTGTCGCCGTATCAACAAGGACGCGCTGTTGTGCGTCAGAATCAGAATCTGAGCCCTCATTTTCTCTCTCATCATTATTTTTCGACACTATCGCGCGTTTTCCTTCACCGGTAAGGGATAAATTTGCTGCATGCGCCAGTTCCTCCGGATCGGCGAAGCGCACCGCATACGTGTGCACGCGCCGATTCTCCCCGCGCGCATCCGCACCGAAAGCGAGAAAGACGCCCCCGTGCCGTTCGATATGAATGCCGCGCGCAGCGGCAACGAGGTGCAGCACCTCCTCCGCCTCACCGGTCAAATGCGCCGTCACCGTCCCGTCAACCCTGTCATCGACGATGAGCGGCAGATTCCCCATGCGTGCGACGGCAAGCAATACAGTGCGCACATCCCCGCCCGTCACATTGATTGTGACAGGCGCAGCGGCCGCAGGTACAGAAAGAAGCATCATACACACGAGTGCAGCGATCGTCATCCGTTGTCTCATACATTCCTACTCTCTCATCAGTGTAACCGTTCCGGATGCCACGCGCAGCGTCGCTGTCGTGTCCGTCAGTCCTTCCAGTCGGTATCCGTGCCACTCTTCTCCCACGGCCAGCGCTGCGCCCTCTTCTCCCCGTCCGAGAACGGCGATGCGCGTACCGTCTGCGGAGGTCACTACGCCGTGCAGGACAAGCGGCAAAGCAGGAGGCTTCTTTTCTGCCGGTGCCGCAGTGGCCGCAGCTGCCGCTGCGGGAGGCATCTGCATTGTTTCATGTACAGGCAGCGGAGATACAAAGGCTTCTCCCGCACTCTCATGTGCCGCCGAAAAAGGGTTGCGCAGGGGCACGCGCTCCGCCGCCGCAGAAAGACCCGTGATCTCAAGATGCGGCGAAGGCGCCTGTTCCAAATGATGCAGAATCTCCGGAGGTGCAGGTGCATCCTCCCATGAGAGATACAGCCCTCCCGCCGCGGCAAGTACGACAATGCCGAATACAACCGCCTGCCGCACAGAAAACGACGCGATGTATGCCCTCCATGTGCCGATCACCATGACCTCCGTCCATACAGAAAGGGACTGCCGCAGCAGCCCCTCCTCATACGGGGCGCAGTGCCCCCTCTTCTATCCCTTGAGTGCCTGCAGTTTCGGCCCCATGATGCGCTTGTACGCCTCGACCCCCGGCTGGTCGAACGCATCCACGTCCGCCAGCTCCCCCTCATAGGCAACGGACATGGCAAGCAGATAGAGCAGTTCGCCGAGATGATACGCATTCAGTTCCGGCAGTGCAAATACGGCGCTGTACCGCTTGTTCGACGCAAGCGCGTCCGCATTCGACTGGCGGGCCACCTCGAGCGCATCCCCCATCGTAACGCCCGCAATGTCCGCAAGTTTCTGCACATTCGGGAAGGCATTCGGGATGACCAGATCATGCGCCCACTTATCGATGCGGATGAACTGCACCACCTTGTTGAGCTTGCCCTCCTGGTGCTGCTGCGTCTGCGCATGCATGTCCGTTGTCCCGACCGCAACGACCGGCGTGCGCCCGTAGCAGACCTCCCTGCCTTCCTTGTTGAACTGCTTGCCGAGCGACTCGGCGAGCAGCTGGATGTACCACTCGGAGACGGACTTCAAGTAGTCGCCGTAGGGCATCATGACCTCGATGTCGCGCCCGTGTTTCTCGGCTGCGGCAAACTTGAGCGCCGCATTGAGCATCGCAGGATTCTGCCAGAGGTCATCGTTCTGACACGCCTCGTCCATCGCGCGGGCGCCGGCAAGGAAGTTCTCGATATCAAAGCCTATGCATGCTGCGAGCGAGAGGCCGACCTCGGTAAAGACGGTGAAGCGGCCGCCGACGCCGTCGGGGACGGCAAACTGCTTCCATCCCATATCCATCGCGAGCTTCTTGAGAAGCGTCGGCTTCTCCTCGTTCGGATCGGTGACCGCGACGACCTCGACCTCGACATTGTCCGCTTTCATGAATTCATCGTACATCACCATGAAGTTCGACATCGTGTCGAGTGTTCCGCCCGACTTCGAGATGACGAGCAGCATGATGCGCAGCGGCTGCCCGCCGTGCGTCTTTTTGATCTGTGCGACATCCTTCAGATGGCGGATGATATCGCCCGTGCGGCGCGGGTCGATGTTGTTCCCGCTGAAGTATATGCGCGGATAGTTATCGCGCTGCTCGTTCGAGAGCGAGTTCCACAGCTCGCCGCAGTGCACGTCGAACAGCACCTTGTTCCCGAGGAAGGAGCCGCCGATGCCGAGAGAGATCACCACGTCCGTGTTCCTGCGGGCGTATTCACCGAACTCCTTGAGCCGTGCGATCGACGCAGGCGAGTTGATATGTCCGTCCGCGATGTAGGGCGTCTGCGAGAACAGCACCTTCTCCGGTTCGCCGTCCTTCGAGAGATGTCCGCGGATAAAACCCGTCGCCCGCATGACCTTCATCGCCTCGTGCGCGTTCTTCAGATCCTCCGCATAGAATGCAAGGTCGGCATCCGTTACCTTGCCCTCGCCGTAGAGATTGTCATAGTCGAATGTAAATCCGGATTTCAGTATAAGACTCATCACTGCCTCCTTCCTGCACTCAGGCCCGAATCTCTGCGAGCAGCTCGTCGGTCTTTTCCTTCAGCAGCGCCTTATCCTGCCGCGTCTCAACGTTCAGGCGAATAACGGGCTCGGTATTGGACATGCGGAGATTGAACCGCCATTTGTCGAACTCCACCGAGATCCCGTCCACCTTCGTCACCTTGCCCCCGGGGCCGTATTTCGCCTCGATGCGGTCCATGACAGCCTTCGCATCAGATACGGTGCTGTTGACCTCACCGGAAGTCGGGAAACGATCCATGCGCGCCTTCATGAGCTCGGACAGCGTTTTCCCGCCCGACGCGCTCATCAGCTCCGCCACGAGCAGCCATGGAATCTGACCGCTGTCGCAGTAGGAGAAATCACGGAAATAGTGGTGTGCGCTCATCTCGCCGCCGTAAATCGCATTGACCTCGCGCATCTTGTCCTTGATGAACGCATGCCCGCTCTTGCACATAACGGGCTTGCCGCCGAGCTGCTCGGCAATCTCGATTGTGTTCCAGATGAGGCGCGGATCGTAGATGATGCTCGCACCTTTATTCTTTTTAAGGAACGCTTCCGACAAAAAACCGACCATATAATAGCCCTCGATGAAGTCCCCCTTCTCGTCGAAGAGGAAGCAGCGGTCAAAGTCCCCGTCCCATGCCACGCCAAAATCCGCGCCCGTCTCGCGCACGACCTTCGCCGTCGCCTCGCGGTTCTCCTGCAGGATCGGGTTCGGTACGCCGTTCGGGAAATTTCCGTCCGGCTCGTTGTAGACTTTGACGAGCTCGAACGGCAGGAACTTTTCCATCGCGTTGATGATCGGCCCCGCTGCGCCGTTGCCCGTATTGACAACGATCTTGTAGGGCTTCAGCCTGCTCACATCAACGTAGGTAAGGATGTGTTTGACATAGGCATCGAGCACGTCCGCCTTTTCGATCTTCCCGGGCACCGCCGCAGGCGCAGGGTAGGTCTCGCCCACGACCATCGCCGCGATGTCCTTGAGTCCCGTATCGCTCGAGATCGGACGCGCCTCTGCACGGACGAACTTCATGCCGTTGTACTGCTTCGGATTGTGACTCGCCGTGATCATGATGCCGCCGCCGAGGCCGAGATGTGCCGTTGCGAAGTAGATCATCTCGGTGCCGCACTGCCCGATGTCCACGACATCGCAGCCCGCCTCCGTGAGTCCCTTTGTGAGCGCATCGCGGATCGCAGGTCCGGACAGGCGGATGTCATGTCCGACGGCCACCTTCTTCGCTCCGAACAGCGTGGGGAAACTGCGCCCGACGCGGTAGGCAAGCTCCTCGTTGACCTCGTCCGGATAGATGCCGCGTACGTCATATGCGCCAAAACCTTTGTCTGTCACTGCCATGTAACGTCCCCTCCTCCTGGGATGCGCCCGGCGACGCTCCCCCTCACACCCTTGTCCTCCGACTCGACCGCGGCGGCTCATAACAAAATGCTGTACAATATAAATACTTATTCGCCGTCATTCTCTCCTTTTCCTGTCTTTTCCATCAAAATCTTGAGAAAGTTTACATTGCAATTGACTTGTGCTAGGATGAACCCGTCACAGGATGTATTTACGGAGGTAAGGGGAGCGTTATGAATGAAATCAACACGCGGCTGATCTACCTCGGCACCGATCTGATCCTGCCGCTCATCGTCGGCTATCTGCTCTATCAGCGCCGCCTGCTCTCGGATGCGGCGGTCAATCTGCTCATCCGCATCAATGTCGTCGTCTTCTTCACGCTGCTCTCACTGTTCAGTTTCTGGGCACTGCCGCTCACGCGCGATCTCGTCATCCTTCCGGTATTCTTTGCGTTTATCATTCTCTTTCCGGGCTTTATCAGCTGGCGTTTTCTCGGGCGGCGCTTTCACAGTCCGATCGACCGCGGCACCCATCTCATCTCCGCACTGCTCTCGAACATCGGAACGCTCGGCGGCATCTGCGCCTACATCATCTACGGAGAACGCGGCTTTGCGTACGCACAGATCGGCGGCGCCTGCCAGAATCTCATCCTCGTCCTCCTCGCATTCCCGGCCGCGCAGTACTACTATCTCCTGCATAAAAACCGCGGACGCCGTGCGCGCCTCGAGGGACACGGTTTCCTCGGCCTACTTGTCTCCTGGAATCAGATCAGCATTCTCGGCATGGCCGCCGGTCTTCTGCTGAATGCGGGCGGCGTTGTGCGGCCGCCCGTCCTGTCGGATGCGTTCGGCTGTCTCATCCATGTCTCCGCGTGGTTTGCCATGCTGCCGGTCGGCTCCCTCATCAATTTCCGCCGCGCACGTCATTTCGTCTATCTGACGCTCGACATGATCTTCCTCCGCTTCCTCCTCGTCCCCCTCGTCACATTCTTTGCAGCGCGCCTCATCATCAGCGACCCGCTCGTCCGAAATGCGCTCGTCATCTTTGCGAGCGTTCCGGCGGCGATCAATGCGACGCTGACTGCGCGCCTCTACCAGCTGAACGTCGACTACACAATCGCCGTCTTCCTCGTGACGACGGTCCTCTATCTGATCGTTCTCTTTCCCGCCGTCTTTTTCCTGTTTCGCTAGAAAGAAGCGCTTTGCTTGGACACCTCAGACTTTCGCATCATCTATCTCTTCAGCGATCTGCTCGCGCCTCTGATCGTCGGCTATCTGCTCCATCAGCACGGCAGGATATCGGATGTGCTCATCAGCCGCATCCTGCGTCTGAACGTCATCGTCATCTACACCATACTCGCGCTCATGAGCTGCTGGACGCTCCCCATCTCGTGGGATCTCGCTCTGATCCCGATCTACGGCATCCTCATCGTCCTCTTCCCGGGCGTCGTCGGCTGGGCGTTCTTTATCCGCAAGTATCACAATCCCCTTGACCGCGGCGCCTACCTTGCCAATGCCATGATGTCCAACATCACGACCCTCGGCGGTGTCTGCGCCTTCATTCTCTATGGCGAGCAAGGATTTGCCTACGCGCAGATCATGGGGATCTTCCAGACGCTCATGCTCGTCCTCGCCGTCTTCCCGATGGCGCAGTATTACTATCTCCAGCATAGGAATCACGGCAGGGGCGGAAAGATCCGCCTGCATTTCCTCGACATCTTCCTCTCGTGGAACCAGCTCAGCATCCTCGGCATGGCCGCAGGACTCGCGCTCAACGCGGCCGGCATCGAACGCCCGCCTGCCGCCCAAACGGCATTCGAAGGCCTCATCCACTTCGGCGCATGGTTCGGCATGCTCCCCGTCGGCGCGCTCGTAAATCTCCACCACGCGCGGCGCTATGCCCCCTATACCCTTGATCTCTTTGCCCTGCGCTTTCTCATTCTCCCCGCATTTATGCTTGCAGTCTCCTATCCGTTCGTCCGCGATCCCGTTCTCCTCGGCGCCATCCTCGTCTTCTCCGTCACGCCGGGCGCCATCAACTCCGTCACCGCGGCAAAGCTCTATCATCTCAACGTCGACTACACCGTCTCCGGCTTTCTCACCACCAGCATCGCCTTCTTCTTCCTCGTCTATCCAGCACTTTTCTTCCTGCTGCGGTAAAAGATGTCCGCGCCGCTTCCTTTTGCACAGCAAAAACCTTGTTTTTTATTCGGATATTTTGCCAAATTTGAGATTTTTGCTATAATGGGGAACGGCGTTTACAGAAAATAAGCAAAGGGAGTGTATTTAACTCATGACAGCAACCGCATGGTCGATTCTGCCGCCGATCATCACTATCGTTCTCGCACTCTGGACAAAGGAAGTCTATATGTCGCTCATCATCGGCATCTTTTCGGGCGCAATGCTCTTCGCAGGAGGGAATTTCCTGCAGGCAACGCTCACAATGTTCCATGTGATGGCGGATAAGATCGGAAGCAATGTCAATATCCTCGTCTTCCTCGTCATCCTCGGCATCCTCGTCGCGGCGATCACGCGCTCGGGTGCGATGAACGCATACGGCGAGTGGGCGACGCGGACGATCCGCGGCAAGCGGAGCGCGTCCCTCGTCACCGTACTGCTCGGCATCGTCATCTTCATCGACGACTACTTCAACTGCCTTACCGTCGGCACGGTCATGCGTCCCGTTACGGACAAATTCCAGATTGCACGGACGAAACTCGCCTACATCATCGATGCAACCGCCGCGCCGATCTGCATCATCGCGCCGGTCTCCAGCTGGGCAGCAGCAGTCGGCTCATCGCTTCCCGAGGACGCGCCGATCGACGGATTCATGCTGTTCCTGCAGACCATTCCCTTTAACCTCTACGCGTGGCTGACGATCCTGTTCATGCTCTTCGTCATCTGGACCGGGCGCGATTTCGGCGCCATGCGCCGGAGCGTCGAGAAGTCCAACGCACATTTTGAAATCCCGAAGGAATATCAGGACACGGCGGAGGCGTCGGCGAGTGCCGCAAGCGAGGGCCGCGGCAAGATGATCGACCTCGTACTTCCCCTTCTCGTCCTGATCGCCGCCTGTGTCTACGGAATGCTCTACACCGGCGGCATCCATGAGGGCGCAAGTATTGCCGATGCCTTCGCGAACTGCGACTCATCGAAGTCACTCGTGCTCGGTTCCTTCATCGCTTTTGTCTTTACGGGGCTGCTCTATCTCCCGCGCCGTGTCGTCTCCTTCAACGTCTTCTGCGACAGCTTCGGCTGGGGATTCAAGGCGATGACGCCCGCCATCTTCATCCTCTGTCTCGCATGGACGCTCTCCGGCATCTGCAGCAAGGAGTACCTCGACCTCGGCGGCTTCGTCGGCTCCGTCGTCTCTGCAAATGCGGGTGTTGTCATGTTCCTCCCGCCCCTCTTCTTCCTCGTCGCGGCAGGTCTTGCCTTTGCAACCGGCACGAGCTGGGGGACGTTCGGCATTCTGATCCCGATCGCGATCGCTGTCCTCGGACAGACCGCGCCGGACATCCTCGTCGTTTCCGTCGCCGCCATCCTCTCGGGTGCAGTCTGCGGCGACCACGCCTCTCCCATCTCCGACACCACCATCCTCGCCTCGGCAGGCGCGCAGTGTCATCATCTCGACCACGTTTCGACACAGCTCCCCTACGTTGCCGTTGTCGCGTCCTGCTCTCTCATCGGCTACATCGCCGACGGCATTACGGGAAACGGCTACATCGGCCTCGGTGTCGGCATCGCCGCCCTCGCCGTCTTTATGGCAGTCATCTCGTCGCGCGTGACGTCGGCAGAGCAGTAAATATACGCAAAAACCTCCGCTGAGAATCAGTTCTCAGCGGAGGTTTTTCTGTATATTCCGTTTATCCCCGCGTCTTGCCGCCCGCGACGTTGTAAGTAACACCGTGGATGTAGGAAGCGCGGTCGGAAGCGAGGTAGACGACGAGATCGGCAACCTCGGTGAGTCTGCCGCTGCGTCCGAGCGGCGTGGTCTTGGTGCTCGCATATCCTTTGCGCAGCTCATCAACGGTGATGCCGCGCGTATAGGCGAGTGCCTCTTCATAGGCAATCGTGCGCAGGCCGGTCGCCTCGAGGATGCCGGGTGCGACGCCGACAACGCGTATGCCGTATTTGCCGAACTCCTTCGCCCACGAACGTGTGAAGGAGTTGACGGCATTCTTGGTCGCTGCATAGATGCTCTGTCCCTCGGAGCCCTCGATGCCGCTCTCGGAACTCATGTTGATGAGCACGCCGTGTCCCTGCGCGACGAGCTCGCGTCCGACCTCCTGCGCGCAGAGATAGACGCCCTTGAGATTGACCGCCGTGACCTTGTCAAAGACGGCGTCATCGAGTTCATACTTCCCGTGCGGATCCTTCGGATCGACGAGGAGACGCGGGATGTTGATGCCCGCATTGTTGACGAGGATATCGATCGCGCCGAACCGCTCCTTTGCCGCGGCGACCATCGCCTGGACACTCGCACGCTGCGTGACATCGGTGACAACATAGAGGACCTCGCCGTGCTTTGCCTCGAACGCGGGCGCCTGCGGATTCATATCGCAGACGACGACGTTCGCCCCCTGCTCCAGGAATTCCTCCGCGACGGCCTTTCCGATGCCCGACGCACCGCCCGTGACGATCGCTGTTTTTCCTTCGAGATTCAACCAACTCATATTGGATTCTCCTTTTTGCACTGCTGCATCATCTGCTGAACGAACGCGCTCAGTTCTCATAGAGGCCCGCGCTGGCGATCCACGCGATGATGACGGCAAGCGGGCCGGTCATAAAGCGCGAGTAGAGCACGGCGGGCACGCCGATTTCGACGGTCTTGGCATCTGCCTCGGCAAGTCCGAGCCCGACGGGGATAAAGTCGCAGGCGCACTGGACGTTAATCGCGAAGACGGCCGGAAGCGCAAGGTTCGGCGGGATGTGTCCGAGGCCGATCTCGACGCCGATGAGCACGCCAACCACCTGCGCAATGACCGCCCCGGGCCCAAGGAAGGGGGAAAGGAGCGGGAAGGAGCAGATGAGCGCGAGGATGATGAGCCCGATCGGGGATGACGCAAGCGGCGAAACGAAATGCGCAACGAAATCGCCGAAACCGGAGCCGAGGATAACGCCGATGAGCATGGAGACGAACGCCATGAACGGAAGGATCGTCGTAATCAATGTATTGATGGACTCGCGCCCCGCCTGATAGAAGGTGGCGACGATGCCGCCCATCATCTGTCCGACCTTCGCCATGAGGCTGCCGGACTGCTCCGTAATTTTCTTTGAGGTATCGTATTTCGGCTGTTCCTCTTCTGCGGAAGCTGCCGCAGGCGCAATGGCAGGAGCCTCTGTGCCGTCGCTGAATGCGATATTATTTGCCTTGACTGCCGAGACATAGATGTCCGGCTTGATATACTGCGCAAGCGGGCCGGAGGGACCCGTCGGTTTGATATTCACAGTAAAAATCCGTTTCTGCGGGTAGATGCCGCAGCGCAGCGTGCCGCCGCAGTCGATGACCGCCACGAGGATCTCATCCTCGGGAACGCTGGTCTTGAAGCCGTCCACGACTTCCGCACCGGTCATTTCGCCGAGACGCAGAGCGACCTCCGAGATCACGCCGCCCGTGATATTGACGATCTTATTCCGCTTCTCATCCGGCGTGAGTGTGAGAGGGCCGCCGAATCCGCCCGCGCCTGCCGATACGACAACACTTTTATATTTACGCATCATCATTTCTCCTTTCCTCGTCTCTCAGTTTTTGAGCACAGCGGGCTCTTTGCTGAGCTTCACGCCTTGCTGGCGCTGAACGTACGCCGTCGTAAAATCGGTCAGCCAACCGCGCAGGAAGTTCACGATGAGTCCGACGAGCAAGTAGCGCAGTGCAAGATCGGTATACGGCAGTCCGAGCGTCGTAATGCCGTTCGCAACACCGAGGAATACGAACATCTCGCCGGGGTTGACGTGCGGGAACATGCCGTTCATCGTGTGGCATGCAGACGAGGCCGCCGCATAGTAGGACGGCTTGTAGAACTCGGGCATGAATTTGCCGAGTGAGAGTGCCATCGGATTGCAGAGAAAAAACACGCCGATGAACGGCAGAATGACATAGCGGGAGAAGGGATTGCCCGCACATAAATGCGCGAACCTCTCCACGCGCTCGTTGCCGACGAAGAGCACAATCGCGTTCATCGCAACGAGCAGGCAGACAAGCGTCGGAATGATGCCCGTAACCCAGCCGACGAGCGTCTCGCCGCCCTTGTTGAACATGCCGATGAACCCCTCGGCAAAGAGAATAAGAGTGTCCATAGATGTGTCTCCTTTCCTGGTTATGCATGACTGGCAAGGGTCTCCCCCTGCTCTTGGTAGATGATATATTCCTCGCGCGCGCCAAGAATGGCGCGGCGCGTTTGACGGTCGTAACCTGCAGTACTCTCCTCATCGAGATCGAGGAGATTGCTGCCGTTGAAATCATTGAAGGGACGGAATCCGGCAAATACGGTGACGCCCTTCATGATCTCCCCGCGCAGAATCCTGCACTCGCCGTCAATCACAAAGAGAACAATCGCCCCGGCGACAAAGCGCCCTTTCGCCTTTCCGATGGCGACACGTCCTTCCCGGCGCATGCCCTTTACATGCGCGGCGAAGCGACGGAACTGGAGGATGCTCAGCACGAGCTGCAGCCCCCACATGAACACGGCAATGACAATCAGCCACAGCATGGTATCGCCCCTTTCGAGCAGATCATTCATTCAACAGAATTTTTGCGGTCTCCTCATCCGTGATGAGGACATTGATATAGCAGCTGCGCAGCGCTCCGAGAATCGCGGGCACCTTCTCGCGGGATGCCGCCATGCCGATGCTGCAGCGGAGGCTGCGGAGGCGTTCAAGCTCGACGGCAATTTTTGTTTCTCGGATAAATTGACTATAACGCGTACCGCAGTCGATTGCAAGAAAAAAAGCCGTGCTCTCAAAGAATCACAGCTTTTTTCTAAATTTCTTCTGCAGATCGTCACTTATGTGAAGCATTTATCTCATAGGTGACAATTATATTTATTTGTCCATCCTATGGAGCATCCAATCACGCAGGACAACTGCCTGATTGATCTTAGGATCCTTTGCACCGTAGAGCAGGGTGACATTCTCCCCTGCCGCAAGACGCGCGGCAACCGTCTTCATATACGCGGGCACGGCCGTTCCCGTCGAGAGTTCTGCGCGATATTTTTCGGCGAACTCCGCAAATTTCTCCGCCTTGTGTCCGAACCATGTGCGCAGCTCCGGCGACGGAGCGATATCTTTCCACCAGTCTGCAAGCGCCGCACGCTCCTTCGAGATGCCGCGCGGCCAGAGCCGGTCGATAAGCACGCGGAAGCCGTCTTCTGCCTCCGGCGCCTCATAGATGCGCTTGATGCGAATCTCTGCCATTTTACATCGCCTCCTGTACCATATACTCCTGTACGGATCCAATCTCCCCGGACTGAAGCGCCGCGATCATCCGATTGATGAGCGGCGGCGGTGTCCAATCGAGCGGCAGAAAGCAATCGCTGCAGCGGTTGTACATCTCGTGCAGATCATTCTCTGCATGGCGCCGGAGAAGAGCATACTCCGCCTTGCGGTGCTCATACCGCCGCCCGGAGCGCAGATATCCGACTGCCGTAACCGTACCCCAGAGTACAAAGTAATACGTCCAAACAAAATGCGGCAAAAAAGGAGAAAGCGGGAGATAGACGAGTGCCGCGATGAGCCCGCCGCTGAGCAGCCAAAGTACAAAAGACGGGCGCTGCAGCCCGCGCTCCATATAGTCCAAATCCTGCACAACTTGATAGAGATTGCTGTGCTCGGTAAAATATTCCTTCATCCGATGCAGTCCATCCATTTGCGCCGCAAGGTCCTCCGGCACATCCGCCGGCTCATTCAGCGCAACCTCTGCCGGCATTTCGCGCCTGCGCTGTGCCGCCGTATCCGCAATAAAGCTCCATGTATCAAGCTCGTCATCAATGAGTGCGCGCTCGCCGCAGTGCGGACAGATGCGCGTGAGCCCCTCGATCTTTGCTCCGCAATCCTTGCAAATCATCTTACTCCTCCTTACTGCCGAAATTTTATTGCATATCTTACCATAAATGATTCTTCTTGTCTAACGAAGCCGCCGGTATACATGCAAAAAGGACACGCGTATACGTTTGCGTGTCCCTTGTTTCATCATTTTTATGCTCTGTTTCCATGATTTTGCTGCGGACGGATCGCCTCGTACTTCTTCACGAGTTCAGCAAATGAATCCGCATGCGCGGTCTGCCATGTTCTGAAATCCGCGGCCTCGTCTCTCGTCAAAAGTTCTGCAAGTTCGACAAAAAAATCGGGAATTGCCGCGGCGATGATATTGCCCATCGGCATGCCAAACCTCTCCGTGCCGAAATTCTCCGAACCGCCGAAGACGAGGATGAAGGACGGGGTCGGTACCTTGTCGATCAGCTTCGTTGCGCCATGAAATCCGATCTCTCCGATCTGATGCGTACCGCACGACGAGAGGCATCCTGATATGTGAATCCGCGGAAGACGCGCGGATGATACGCCGGCCTTGCGGGTACGCGCAACGATTTCATGAAGTAGTCCGTTGGAGTCCTGACTTCCGACCTGGCAGAGACTCGCTCCGACACAGGAAACCGATTCCTCAAAACTGTTCTCCGCGCTGTCCTCCGTCAAGTCTAAGACTGCGCGCGCTTCCTCCGCCGTCAGATTGATGAAGTAGATTCCTTCATCGGAGGTAAGCCGTCCCTCCGCCTCTTCTGCCCCGCCGAGATAGTCGAGTATGCGAAGCAGCACCTCGCGCTCCGGGTTCCCGCCGATCGGATGATATTTTACATAGTACAAACCGCGCTGCTTCTGCGCGCCGACACGAGGATGACAGAGCGTATCATCGGGTATACTCTCCTTCGTACAGGCAGTGGTGTAGGAAGCTGGATCAATATCGAGACCTCCCTCGCTCAGCACATCGCGGAGATATTCCGCAAACTTCTCCCGCAGTCCATCGGGGCCGCCGAACGCCGTCTGCAGATAGCGCGTACGCGCCTTTGCACGGTTGGTATAATTGCCGTGCTCCGCAAAAAGGCGTGCCATCGCCGTGATGTAGTACAGAATCTTCTCAGGCACAACGCCTTCAGCTACCTTGACGCCGAGTTTCGGATTCGGCCCGAGCCCTCCGGCTGCATAGACCTCAAACGTCCGATCCGGCATTGCCTTAAATCCAAGATCCTTAAAGGTAACATGCGACTCATTATGCGCATCGCTTGAAAATGCGACCTTGTATTTGCGCGGCAGTTTGATCCCCTTGATGAGCGATAAAATATATGCGGCCGCGGCCTCAATGTACGGTGTCGTATCCCATGTCTCGCCCGGATCGATCCCACGCAGCGGGTATCCCGCAATATTGCGCGGATGATCCCCTCCGGCGCCGCGATTATAGATGCTGTGCGCATGGCACGCAGCAAAAATATCTGCGATTGTCTCGCCTTGGAGGCGATGAAATTGTATCGCCTGCCCGGTCGTAAAGTGAATATGCCGGAGATCATAGCGCCGAATTGTCTCCGCCATAAAGATCAGCTGCGGATGCGTGATGCGGCCGGCAGGGAAGCGCCAGCGTGACATCCCGGTCTCCGCACCCTTCTCCGCGTAGCTTCCGAAAGGCCCCGACAGGCCTTTATAATCCTTTACCGAGATTTCCCCATCGAAAAACTTTCGCGCATTCTCCCGAAATACGGGCAAATCGCAAATCAGTTCCTCCTTTAAGGCCTCCGAAATGCCAACCATACTCAACTCTCCTTTTTCACAGACACCCTTATAAAAAGCCCCATTTTCGCTGATATTCCACAGAAATCTTAAAATCTTGATCAGCGAATCCCTCTTGCCGGAGTGCGCGTTTCACATCCTCCCCCTCTCCGTCATAGCGCAGTGCTGCCCATTCGTCTCCGGACTCTTGTATCTCATAGTCCGAATGCGCGAGAAACCCGCGCAGCGCTTCCTCCTTTGCCGTCCCGGCAGGATGCGCGCTCCGGACTTTGATGCGGATCAAAACCAACGACTTTCCCATTTCCTGCCCCTAGAGATCCAGCCAGAAATCGGCAAAGACATGATTCGACAGATAGTAGCCGATCGGCACATTGATCGCGACGCCGATCGCAAATGCGAGAAATGGCTTCCACCCGACTAACGCGAGCTCGCGGAACCGCGTCGTCAGCCCGATACTCAGAAAGGTCAGCACAAAGAACCATCCGCGGAACGATTTAAAAAGCACCAGGGCCTCTTTATTATACGTCCCTGCCACGGCGGGGTCCATACTCGTAATCGCAAAGGTTGTCAGAAGAGATGCGGCAAAGAATCCAATGATGAATTTTGGGAAACGATTCCATATCTCGCGCTTGTCCACGCGTTCACTCGAGTTCAGCGATGTTCTTTCCCACAGCGTAACGGACAGCACGGCGACAATAAATGCCCATATTCCGACGAACATATCGCGGCCGACTACCTTCATCAGCGTAAAGGAACGTACCGCTGCCTCGTCGCCGATCGCCTCTGCTGCCGCAAATCCTGCCGCATCGGCAAACTCCGACGTTCCGATCCACGCGCCCGCGATGCCGGCGGGCAGCTCCAATGCCTTTGCGGCAAACGGCAGGAAAAAGATCATGGCAACTGCCCAAACCACAACCAATGAGATTGCTATTGATACATGCTCCTGACGCGCGCGGCACGCGCCGCCGATCGCAATAGAACCGGATACGCCGCAGATGGAGCCGCCCGCTCCGAGGCATGCCGCAAAACGGCGATCCAGATGAAAGAGCCGTGTTGCCGCCAGATAAATCGAAACGAACGTAACAATCGAGACGATCAGCGCCTGCATGATCGCAGCCGGGCCTGCCTGCAGAATAATCGTAAACGGCAGGGTCGCGCCCATCAGCACAATCCCGGTTTTCACATAGTACTCCGTACGGACCGCCTCACCAAACCACGCCGGCACGCCGATAAAGTTCCCGATTGCAAGGCCGACGATCAGCGCCAAGAGCGGACTCTCCAGCTGCATAGCTTTCACGTAGGTATTCGCTCCGAGTACGGTGACCAAGAGCGCCAGTATATATAGGAAAATAAACCCTTTCAGAAATTTTTGCGGCAAAAAGCCGAGCGTTGCCGCTCCTATGGTCAGAATGACCGCTAGAAATGTAAAAATGCTCAATGCGGGCAGTGCGATTTTCGTGAGCACAGGTCCGAGGTCAGCCGCACTCGACCAGCCGGAAACCTTCATGTTGAAAAGGTGAAGCACGTTTGCTGCGTCCGCCAAAAATAATATTGTCGCGGCAGCAACGATCCCCAATCCGATCAGGATCGCCCAACTGTCTTCTTTCTTATGCCAAAAATATGTTTTTTGCATACAAATTCTTCCTTCCGTTTGTCATGCTTTATATCTTGAGCCTTGCCTGTTTCAGCGTATCTCACACTGCACGAGGCCGCGCCGCAAGGACGCTCCATACAGTAACGCATGACCAACGAAGACATATATCTCCTCTCCTTTCTCTGTTCCTAAAACGCACTTAACATATAAAACATATTTTACATATTTGTTAGCAAAGATACTACTTGTTATTTTATTTCTTGTCAAGTATGCATCCGATAATTTTATTCTTCACGGCATCAAAAAACGCAGCAAGATATGCTGCTGCGTTTTTGAATTGAATAGGGATATATGATTTTCTGCGAGTCTTTAGGGAATCTGTTTTCTCCGCTTCGAACGATATCCCAGCCAGAGTATGAGCAGCCACGCCGGCAGGATCGGTACAGCGAGCTGCATTCCCGGGATCTGCGCCATCATGACGACGACGCCGACGAGGAAGACGAGGCAGAGATAGTTGATCCACGGGTAGAAGGGGGCACGGAATTTGATCGTTTTCCCCTCGCGCTCCATTTTTTTACGGAACTTCAGGTGCGTCACGACGATGGTCGTCCAGCTGATAACGGCCGCACAGGTCGCAATCGAGATCAGATAGAGGAAGGCATCGCCGGGGAAGAAGTAGTTCAGGAAGACGACGATCAGCGTAATGCCCGAGGAGATCAGAATCCCGAGCACAGGCACGCCGCGCCGCGAGAGACTTTTGAGCACCGGCGGCGCATCGCCGCGCTGCGAAAGTCCGTAGAGCATGCGGCTGTTGCTGTAAATCGCAGAGTTGTAGACCGAAATCGCAGCCGTGAGCACGACGAAGTTCAGAATATGTGCAGCGGCGGGGATACCGACGTTGCGGAAGATCTGGACGAAGGGACTCGCCTCCATGCCGACCTCATTCCACGGCCAGAGCGCCATCAGCACAGCCATTGTGCCGACGTAGAAAATAAGAATACGCCAAATGACCTGATTGATTGCTTTGGGAATTGTACGATCCGGATCCTCCGCCTCGCCTGCTGTGATGCCGATGAGTTCGATGCCGCCGAAGGAGAACATGACGACGGCGGTCCCGAGGAAGAATCCCCACCATCCGTTCGGCAGGAACCCTCCGTGTTCCCAGAGATTGCTGACATTCTCGGGGAACGGGGCGCCTGTAACGAGCAGCCAGCCGCCGAGGCCGATCATGAGTACGATTGCTGTGATCTTGACGAGAGCCATCCAAAACTCCATCTCGCCGTAAGCACGAACATTTATGAGGTTGAGCGCGGTGATGACGGCAAGGCAGATGAGCGCAGAGATCCACTGCGGGAGATCGGGCAGCCAGAAGTTCATATAGATGCCGACCGCCGCAAGCTCTGCCATGGAGACGATGATGTAGTTGAACCAGTAGTTCCAGCCGGATAGAAAGCCCGGAAAATCGCCCCAGTATTTGCCCGCATAGTGGCTGAACGAGCCGGAGACCGGCTCATCGACAGCCATCTCGCCGAGCATGCGCATGATAAAGAAGATCATAACGCCGCCGAGGAGATAGGCGAGCATGACCGCGGGACCTGCGAGCGCAATGGTGGATGCGGAACCGTAAAAGAGCCCGGTCCCGATCGCTCCGCCGAGCGCGATCATCTGGAGATGTCTGTTCTTGAGCCCGCGCCGAAGCGCGAGCGATGGTTCCTTTTCCTGCATAAAAACTCCTGTCCTCTATCCGCGCTGACGCGCCTTAAGCGCCTGCTCCACCTCGCGCTTTGCATCCTTTGCACGCAATGTCTGCCGCTTGTCATAGTTGTGCTTGCCGCTTGCAAGCGCAAGTTCGATCTTCGCCCTGCCGCGCTTAAAGTAGACCTTCAGCGGGACGAGTGTCATGCCCTTCTCGCGCGTCTTGCCGAACAGCTTCAGAATCTCCGCCTTGTGCATGAGGAGACGGCGCACGCGGAGCGGATCGTGGTTGAACTGATTCCCCTGCTCATAGGGGCTGACGTGCATATGATCGAGGAAGAGCTCTCCGTTCTTGATATAGGCGTAGCTGTCGCGCAGATTCGCGCGTCCGGCGCGCAGAGATTTGACCTCTGTCCCGACGAGTTCCAGCCCGGCCTCATAGGTCTCATGGATGAAGTAATCGTGCCGCGCCTTGCGATTCTCGCAGGCAATCTTAACGCTCTCGTTTTTCTTTCCCATAGCGATTCCTCAGTCTGCGCGTCCCGTGCCGCCCTCCGTCTTTCGGTTCATGCGGCGTGCAGGACGCGGTGCGCGGTGCGGCTTTTCCGCGACCTCCGCCCCCGTCTTCTGCTCGTGATACCCCGGCGGATCGGGCCAGACGGCGCTGTTGAGTCCGGTCACTTTGACGCGATGATAGTCGCGCATACCGCGCTCATCGGCAAAGCGTTCCGAGCTCTTTTTCCCGCGCGCACGCTCATGCGCGGATTGCGGTGTCCGCTCCGGGCGAGTACCACGCTGCACTGCATCGGCCTTTGGCACTGCCGCACGCGGCTTTGCCGGTACACTCGCTGCTGCCGTACGTGCCGCACGTTCTTCTCGCTGCACATGTTTGCCGCCCGTTCCGTGAGCGCCGCGCGTTTTTTTGCGGCGCTCTGCACGGCTTGCCTGCGTGTCAGCAATGATGGGCTCGTGCTTTCGATCCCCTTTCTTTTTGCGCAGGCGGCGCTTTTCAGAAGATGCGTCAGGTTTTTCCTGCGGCGCTTTGGGCTTTGCCGATGCTTTCACCGTATCCGGATCATAGACGCCGTTGTCTTTCAGAACAAAGTCCAGCGTACGCGCCTGCACATCGGCGCGCGTGATAATGATGGTCACCGCATCACCGAGGCGGTAACGCGCGCCCGTACGCTCACCGACCATCGCGTACTGCTCTTCGACATAGCTGTAATAGTCGTTCACCATCGTCGAGACATGGACGAGTCCCTCGACGCCGTTCTCCAGCTCGACAAAGATGCCGAACGCGGTTACGCCGCTGATGACGCCCTCAAAGGTCTCCCCGACAAACTGCGCCATGTACTCAATCTTCTTCATATCCGTCGTCTCGCGCTCCGCCTCGACGGCAATGCGCTCGCGTGCGGAGGAGTGCTCCGCTGCCTCGCTGAGGACGGTACGCAGACGCTCACGCTTCTCCGCCGGGATATGTCCTGTAGCAAAGGTCTCGCGCAGGAGGCGGTGCACGAGGAGGTCGGGATAGCGCCGAATCGGCGAGGTAAAATGCGTATAGTAGCGCGCGGCGAGGCCGAAATGCCCGAGACTCGCCGTCGCGTAACGTGCCTGCTGCATGGAACGCAGTGCCACTGCGCCGATGATGCGCTCCTCAGGCGCTCCTTTTACACGATCAAGCACCTGCTGGATATCACGCGAGCGCACTTTGCCGTCCTCATCGACGTTCAGACGCAGCCCAAGTGCCGCGAGCAGGCTCTGAAACCGCTCAATCTTCTCGGAAACGGGCGCCTCATGCACGCGGTAGACGAACGGTTCCTCCTTCAGCTCCATATGGCGCGCAACCGTCTCATTCGCAGCGAGCATGCACTCCTCGATGATTGACTCGCCGATCGAACCCGTGCGCCGCTCAAGCGCAATGGGATGCCCCGCGGCGTCGAGCTTCACCTTGATCTCAGGCAGCTCAAAGTCAATGGAACCGCGGCGATGGCGCTTCCCGCGCAGGACCTCACGCAAACGGCGCAGCGTCTCAAGCATAGGGTGGATATCCTCATTGTCCGAGACAAACGGCTCCTCCCCCGCAAGCACCTTGTTCACGAGCGTATAGGTGAGGCGGCGCGCGACGTGAATCACGCACGGCACGATCTCATAGCTCTTTACCTCACCGTCTGCGCCGATCTGCATCTCGCACGCCATCGAGAGACGGTCCACGCCCTCGTTCAGGCTGCAGATTCCGTTCGATAGTTCCTTCGGCAGCATCGGGATCACCCGATCGACGAGATAGACACTCGTCCCGCGGCGCGCTGCCTCCACGTCAAGAGGCTCGCCCGCACGGACATAGTGGCTGACATCCGCAATGTAAACGCCGAGGAAGAATTCGCCGTCTCTCTCATATGCATAGATGCCGTCATCGATATCCTTCGTGTCCTCTCCGTCGATCGTAACGATCGGAAAGTCGCGTCGATCACGCCGTCCTGCGTACTCCTCCGGCAGGGGATTCTCCGGGCACTGTGTCGCCGCCGCTGCTACATCGGGCGGAAAGTTCTCATCGAGATCGTAAGCGCGCATGACGGCAAGCACATCAACTCCGGGGTCACCCGTCTTGCCGAGCACCTCAATGACACGCCCCTCCGCGCTCCGGCGCGCCTCCGGCCACTTTGTAATCTCGACGACCACCTTGCTGCCCGTCTTGGCTCCGCCAAAATCCTTTTTTAGCACGAAAATATCACGCCCGATCTTCGTGCTGTCAGGAGTCACGAAGCCGAACGCCTTGCTGCGCTCAAATGTCCCGACGATATGCGTATTCGCACGCACGAGAATACGGATGATCTCGCCCTCACGGGCGCGCCCCGGTGTCTCCGAGGGTGTGACGCGCGCTACGACGCGGTCTCCGTGCATCGCGGTCGCGAGCGCTGCGCCTGGAACGAATACATCCGTCTCCTCCTCGTTCGCACGCACGTCCGGGATGATGAAGCCGAACCCCTTCGGCGACATAGAGAGCCGCCCCACAACGAGATTCATGCGGCTCGGCAAGCCGTAGAGTCCGCTACGGTTCCGAATGATGACGCCCTCTTCCTCCAGCGCATCGAGCGCAGACGAAAGAAGCGGCTTCTCCTCGTCGGAGAGCCCGAGCCCCTTGAGCACTTCTGCCGCCGGCAGCGGGCGATAGGCGTCCTCCCGCATAAAGGCGTGAATTCTCTCTTTCACGATATCCAATTGTTCCTGTTCCATAATTTCCTCTTTTTCCCGTTCCTATTGACTTTTTATCGCGCCGCATCCTCTGAAAGAAACGCCGCCGTACGTTCAAATACTCGCTCCCGGATCCCTGTGTCGAGCGGCAGCAAATGCCCCGCATCCGGGAGAATGATCTTCTCGCGCCTGGAGCTTGCGACATTCTCATAGAGATAGGCTGCGCTCTTCGGATCCGCCGTATGATCGCGCGCCCCGTGCATGATCAAAATGGGCGCGTCCACCCGTGCGATCTCCCTGCACAGGACCTCAATGACATCCATTACCTCGTGGATGGAGACAAGCGGCATGCGCCGGTAGGTATTGTTCGCGCCATTCGGCACATCAGACAGCTTGCGGCGCGCCTTCGGCACATAGCGATCAACGCACGCCTCACGCGTCGGCAAATGCTCGAGCCCCTGCTCCGGCGCGATCATGATGGGAGCGCAGAGGCTAACGACATGAGCAACTTCCATCTCAACTGAGAGCAGCATCGCAAAAACGGCCCCCATCGAATGGCCGACGACAGAGATGCGGTCGCATGCGCCGCTGAGAATCGCATAGCCGTCGCGCACCGAGTCCATCCAGTCCTCATGCTCCATGCGGCTCAGGTCCTCAACCGTGGTCCCGTGCCCCGCGAGACGTATTGCAAGTACGGTAAAGCCGCGCGCATTCAGATACTCGCCGAGCAGGCGCAGCTCTGCCGGGAGGCCTGTAAATCCATGAATGAGAAGTACGCCGTGCCTCCCTCCCGGAAGCAAAAACGGCTCTGCCCCCTGCAAGTACACAGCATACCCCCCTTTCCGAGGGGAAACTCAGACGAATCCCCTACCCTAAAAAATCCCTGCCCCGCACAGGCGGCAACAGGGATCGTCCCTATTTTGATCAGCTCGACATCCGCGCAATCACAATCGTAATCACGCCGAACAGAATTGCAAACACAACAGTGACGCGCGCGAGCAGCGCATCCATCCCGCGTGCCTTTCCCGAGAACACCGTATCTCCGCCGCCGTCAAGACCTCCCATGCCGGCAGACTTCGCCTCCTGCCCGAGCACGGACGCGATGAGAATGATTGCAACGACTGCATCAAGTACCATTAAGAGCGTGAGCAAGAAAACGTCCCTTCCTTCACTAATATTTGTATTTTGTTATCATAGCACAGACGACGCCGCAGTGGCAAGCGAAATGTATCAGTTGCGCTCCGTCATCGCCGCTGCGAGCGCGGCTCCGAGTCCGGAGCCGCCGACGGCGAGGATGGTGTCGACCTTCGGCGCATCAGCGCCGAGGAGTTCAAAGAAGGCCCGTGTCAGATTCTCTTTGACAAGCGGCATCTTCTCATACACGGCTCCGTCAACGGCGATATGCTGACGGCGGATCTCGCCGCTGCCGGCGATTTGCCACAGGGTACCGACAAAGGTTGCTGCGATGAGCCGCACAGACCGTGCGACAATAGAGCGCGCAAGACCGCGCACGCGCACGGCATCCTCCGCGGAGAGCATCTCGCCCGTCACGGTCTCGACGATCGTCGCTGCTGCCTGCGCTTTTTCTCCCGTATCCTCAAGCATGCGGCTCAGATCAATACTTGTAAAGTCATATGCTCTGCCCGCTTTGCCCATGAGCTCCGCAAGCGCCATGCCGAAGAGTGCCCCCATATAGCGTCCGGCAACCATCTTCTCAAGCCGCTGCTCTCCTTTTTTCTCGGACACTTCATCGAGCGCGGCATCAAAACGGTTCGGGAGGAGTTTTCGAAAGCCGCCCGACTCCATATTGATGATCATCGGCGGCTGCGCCATGCCGACATACGGCTCGAGATAACAGGTATTGTGCCCCGTCGCGTAGATAGCGCCGATCTTCGTATCCCCGTGAACGTAGGCAGCAGAGAGGAGAACGGCAACTGTGTCATTGATGACGGCGTTCGGCGTGACATTCGTCAGCCCCTGCCGCACGAGCGCTGCGCGCAGCAGCTCATTTACAATCTCCCCCTCGACGCCGCGCGCCGCAAACTCCTTCGTCCATATGATGAGCCGCGCGTCGTTGATATTCGTCTGACTGGAGGGGAAGGAAAATGTATGCCCGAGGAGATATGGGGTCACATGATCGGCAGAGACGGCCTCATTGACGAGACCGGCAAGGAAGTCAAACATCTCCTCGCCCGTCGCCTGAGCGCCGATGAAATCATAGACGCCGTCGACCTTCAGCGGCTTTGCCACATGGGAAAGGACTTCATATCTGCCGTTTCCCTCGAGGCGGTAGAGGAGGACGCGCACGTTTGTCCCGCCGAAGTCGAGCGCGAGGTAGTCGCCGCGCTCCTCGCCTGTCGGCAGGCCGAGATAGGACGGGAGCATGCGCAGAGAGGAGTCGGGCGAGCCCGCGAGCCCGAGCCGCATATCCTGGCGAAAATCCGCCGCAGCCTCGCGCAGATGCTCCGTATCCACCGCAAAGGCGGCAAGTATCTCATCGTAGAGCGCCTGGTCGAATGCCATATCTACTCCTCCTCCGTTGCCTCCGTCTGTTCCTCTTTCTCCGGCACCGTATGCGGCAAATGCACGAGTACGCGCGTAATGCGCATGCCGTCGACTTCCTCAACGTAGAACAGTGTCCCTGCATGCGCCGTCATATGTCCCACGCGCGGTGCCTCGCCGAGCTGATCGTACAGCCAGCCGCCGATGCTGTCCACATCCTCGTCCTCGATGCGCACGCCGATCAGGTCATCGACCTCCTCGAGCAGGAGCTTCGCATCGATGGAGCAGATATCGCCTGCGCGCCACTCCACGCTCTCGCGTTCCTCATCGAACTCATCGCGAATATCGCCGACAATCTGCTCGATGATGTCCTCGATCGTCACCATCCCCGCCGTGCCGCCGTACTCATCGACAACAATCGCGAGCTGTGACCCCTGCTCCTGCATCGTGCGCAGAAGCACGCTCCCGTCCATGCTCTCGGGCACGACGAGCGCTTTGCGGATATAACGGCGCAGGTTCAGGTGCTCCCCGCGCACCAGAGGCGACAGCAGGTCCTTTACATGGATAAATCCGATGATGTGGTCCTTGTCCTGATAGCAGACGGGATAGCGCGTCTGCTGCTCCTCGAGAATCGTCTTGATACGCTCCGCCGGCGTATCGTCGAGGTAGAGGCAGATCATATCCGTACGCGGCACCATGATCTCACGTGCATTGAGTTCCGTGAAGGAAAATACGTTGTCGACGAAATCTGCTTCCGTACTGTTGATGAGTCCCTGGCGATAGCTCTCCTTCATCAGGAGGCGGATCTCCTCCTCCGTATGCGCATCCTCGTTCTCGCCCGTCACCCCATAGCCGAGACTGCGGCTGATGCGGTTCGCCACCGTGTTCAGGATCCAGACAAAGGGCCGCATAACACGGCTGAAAAGCACCATGGGAAACGCGATCGCGAGCATGATACGCTCCACGTTCGCAATTGCCATGGATTTCGGTGTGAGCTCGCCAAGCACAATGTGAAGCGAGGTGATGATCGTAAAGGCAATCGCAAGCGCAGCGGTATGACCAACTTCATCGGGCAGCCCCACGCTCTGGGTAACCGGCAGAATGAGCACAGCGATCGCCGGTTCGCCCACCCAGCCGAGCCCGAGAGAGGCGAGTGTAATGCCGAGCTGCGTCACCGAGAGCGACGAATCAAGATGCTCTGTGAGCTGCTTGGCGTATTTCGCGCGGCTGCTCCCCTCCGCGATGAGCGTCTCCAGGCGCGAGGTGCGCATCTTCACGCAGCAGAACTCGGCCGCGACGAAGAATCCGTTCATAAAGATCAGAAAAATGACGAGCAATAAGTCCAGCAATGTGGGCAATATGTCCACGAGGTATGTCCTCCTTCGAGAAACGAAAGGAGCTGCAGCACTGCTGCGTCACAGCTCTCTGTGTATGGGTTCTGCCGCCGCGCTCAGCCGCGCGGCAGGCGGCGCAGATCCATCTCCATGCGTACGGCAAGCGCCTTGAGCTTGTCGATTTCCTTTTCATCCGTGAGTGAGATGACTGCTCCCGCCTTTCCCGCGCGCGCCGTTCTACCCGCGCGGTGACGATAGGTGCGCACGTCCTCGGGCAGATCGAGCTGAACAACGTAGTCCACATCCTCGATGTCGAGTCCGCGCGCCGCAAGATCGGTTGCGATGAGGAGTTCGGCGCGGCCCGCACGGATGGCATCAAGAGCCGCGCGCCGCTGATCGCGCCGCTCCTGCCCGAGCAAGGCGACTGCTTTGATCCCCTCATAGCGCAGTTTATCAACGGCATGCGCCGCATCGAAGCCGCGCCCGACAAAGACAAGTCCCCGCCGGATCGGCAGACGGCGTGTCAATTTTTGCACTGCTCTTATTTTATCACGAAACGATACAATATGATAGTAGTTTTCATACGTGTTCTGCTGCGCTTCCGCACGGATATGGCGCGGCGCAAAGAGCCCCTGCGCCGCACGTACCGCCGCCGCTCCCGCTGTCGCAGAGAGAAGGAGCGCCTGGCGCTCCGGCGGCAGAAGGCGAATCACGCCGCGCACATCGTCGGCATGCTGTTTGGAAAGCAAGCGATCAAACTCATCGAGGACAAGCAGCTTCACACTCATGAGCTTCAGCTTGCCGAGCCGATGAAGCTCCAACATACGCGCAGCTGAGCCGGCGATAACCGCGGGTTTCTTTTTGAGCGCCTCGATCTGCCGTTTGATATTCGCTCCGCCGATGAGCGCCTGCACGCGGATGGGGAGCTCAGCCGCCTGTGCTGTCTCGCGTGCGACATCCGCAATCTGCATAGCGAGCTCATGCGTCGGTGCGAGGATCAGCGCCTGTACCGAGCGCACCGAGGGATCAATGCGAGTAAGAAGCGGCAGGAGGTAGGCGAGCGTCTTGCCCGTCCCCGTCGGCGCCTCGCCGATCAGATTCTCTCCCGCATACGCAGCGGGAATCAGAGCCGTCTGTATCTCCGTCGGCACAGTGATGCCGCGTTTTGCGAGAGCCGCCGCAAGAACCTCCGGAACACCGAGCGATGCAAATGTCGTCATATCATTCTCCTGCGCAATCATTTGAAAAAGAGCGCATCCATCTCCGCCTGTTCATCCGCGGTCGGCGTATAGCTGCGCCGCGCAGACATGGCGCCTGCGGAGGAGGAACCGTGCTCTCCCGCTCCTGTACGCGGGATATTCCGTCCTGCAAAGTCCGGCTTGCCGTTTGCATCGTTCGCTGTCATGCGGCACTGGGGGAACGCGGAGCATCCCCAGAAATCACCGTGTTTTCCCTTGCGTTTCAGCATGACACCGCGTCCGCAGGCGGGGCAGGGAATGCCTGCACCGCCGCCAATCTTTGCTGTGCGCGCAGCATTGCAGAGATCGCGCGCAAATGCCTCCTGCCCCGCAAGGAATTCTTCGGGCGTCCCCACGCCCTCCGCCATGGCATGCAGACGATCTTCCCAGATCGCCGTGGCATCGGGGTATGTCATCGTATCAGGGAGAGCGTCAATGAGGAGGTATGCCTCCGCCGTCGGCGTCAGGATCTTCTTCTTGCCTGCGGCGCGGAGAAATTTCCGACGGATCAGATCCTCGATGATGCTCGCGCGCGTCGCCTCCGTACCGATGCCGGAGACATCGCGCAGCATCTTTTTCGCTGCCTCATCCTTCACGTATTTGTGGATCTCCTTCATCCCCTGCAGGAGGGTGGCGGGGGTAAAGCGCGCAGGCGGCTTCGTCTGCCTCGTGCCCATCTCCGCAGATATATAGTCCGTATGGTCGCCCTTCTTCATCGGCGGCAGGACAGCGCTCTCCTCGTCCTCCTTCTCCGCATCTTCCGATTCCGATTTTCCCGTGCGGTACATCACCCGCCAGCCCGGCGCGCGCTCTGTACGGCCGCTCGCGCTGAATGTTTCGCCGTGATAGGTGAGCTCGACCTTCGTCTGATCATAGACATAGTTCGGACGGAACTGCGCGATGTAGGCGCGCGCAATCAGCCCGTAGATATTCCGCTCCGTCTCGTTGAGCCGCATGAGGTTTACGGGCACGGTCGTCGGGATGATCGCATGGTGCGCCGAGATCTTCTCGTCGTTCCACGCACGCGATTTCTGCGCTGCATCCGCTTCCTGCGCCCATACCGCAAGTTCCGAACCTTCGAGCGCGGCGAGATTGTCGAGGATTTTTGCCGCATCCTTGTGCTGGCTCACGGGCAGATACTCCGCATCCGAGCGCGGATAGGTCGTCAGCTTCTCCTCATACAGCTTCTGCGCCGTATCGAGAACCTGCTGCGGCTCATAGCCGTACCGCTTGCCCGCAAGCACCTGCAGCGCCGACAGAGAAAACGGGAGCGGCGGCGGCTCCTCCTTTTTCTTGCGTTCATAGCGTGTGATCTTCCCGTTTTGGGGGTCATGTCCAAAGGCGTCCATTGCGGCACGCGCTGCCGCCTCGTCCGTTAAACGCCCCTCCGGATCGAGCGGCGTGCGCTCCTCCGACGGCTTCCACCGCGCGCGGAACGATTCGCCGCTCCCCTCATGCCGAAACACCGCATCGACGAGATAATAGGTTGCGGGTTTGAAATTCTCGATCTCGCGCTCGCGGCGCACGACAAGCGCAAGCGTCGGCGTTTTGACCCGCCCAATCGGCAGCACCAGCCGCGCATGGCCTGCCCGGCGCGCAGCGAGCGTGTAGGCGCGCGAGAGGTTCATCCCGATCAGCCAGTCCGCGCGTGCCCGCGCGAGCGCTGAGAGCTTCAGCGGGAGGAAGTCACGGTTGTCCCGCAGGTCGCCGAGCGCATCGTGAATGCTCTTATCGTCGAGCGCGTTGATGAGGATGCGGCGCACGGGCTTCTCATTGCCGAGATAGTCGAGCACCTCATCCACAAGCAGCTGCCCCTCACGGTCCGGGTCTCCGCCGTGTACAATCTCATCCGCACGCGCAATCAGTGCCTTCACCACGCCGAACTGCTGGGCAGCACTCTCATTGACAACGAGACGCCACTCGCCGGGCAGGATCGGCAGATCCTCCGCACGCCAGCGCTTTAGGTTCGGATCATATTCCTCGGGCTCCGCCTGGCGCAGGACATGACCGAACAGCCACGTTACCACGCCGCCGCCCGTCTCAATCCACCCCGTGCCCTTTCGATGCGGTGCAGGCAGGCACGCGGCGAGCGCGCGTCCGACGCTCGGCTTCTCCGCAATGTAGAGCCTCATGCAAACACCTTGCACAGTGCCCAAACGAGCAGGATCAGCCACAGGATCATCACAACGGATGCTGCCGCGAGCAGCCGCGTTCCGTATCGCGCAACGCGCCGCTCCCCCTCTGCGCGGGCCTGCGCAGGCAGCATGCGCACGAGCAGTGATGTCGCTGCCGGCAGAATGACCATATCATCCACTGCACCAAGTATGGGAATCGTATCGGGCACAATATCGATGGGACTCACGAGATAGAGCAGCGTCAGCGGGAATAAAATCTTCACCGCGCGCGGGGTATCCCGCCGCAGCATTGCAAACAGGAGCAGCGCAATATCGTGCCGCAGCGCACGCAGGAGCACCAAAAATCGCAGCATAACACCCTCCGATCATTTCACATAATTACTCTCAGTATATCATTCTGCCCGCACTCTTTCAAATGCAAATGAAAAAGGACAGATGCACAGCGGCGTCTGTCCTTGGCTTAGCTGTCAGCAAATTCTATTTGAGCGTGACGAGCGGCTTGCCCGTCATCTCCTTCGGGATGGGGAGTCCGGCGAGCGTAAGAAGCGTCGGTGCGATATCGCAGAGCGCGCCGGTGTGCACCTCCTTCACGCGGTCGGAGACCACGATGAACGGCACAGGGTTCGTCGTGTGCTTCGTGAACGGCTGGTTCGTCTCGTAGTCCCACATCTTGTCCGCGTTGCCGTGATCCGCCGTGATGCAGACCTCGCCGCCGACCGCACGGACGGCGGCGACAAAGCGGCCGACGCAGGCATCAACCGTCTCAACAGCCTTTACGACGGCAGGTACAACCCCCGTATGTCCGACCATGTCGCAGTTCGCATAGTTGAGGATGATAAAGTCATACTTGCGTGATTTGATCGCCTCGACCACTTTATCCGTGACCTCGATCGCGCTCATCTCGGGCTGGAGATCGTAGGTCGCGACCTTCGGGGAGTGAACGAGGATGCGGTCCTCGCCCTTGTACGGTTCCTCAACACCGCCGTTGAAGAAGAAGGTAACGTGTGCATATTTCTCCGTCTCGGCAATGCGCAGCTGCGTGTACCCGAGATCCTGTACATACTGACCAAAGGTATTGTCGATCTCCTCGGGCGGGAATGCCACGAGCGCGTTCATCCCCGCCTCGTACTGCGAGAATGTGGCAAACGGGATCTTCAGTGACTCATCGCGCGGGAATCCGTCGAATTTTTCATCGACAAATGCGTGCGTGAGCTGACGCGCGCGGTCGGGGCGGAAATTGTAGAAGATCGCGCCGTCGCCGTTCCTCATGCCCGGATAGCCCGCGACAACAAACGGCACGACAAACTCATCCGTCACACCCTCGGGCTTCTCGCTCGTATCGGCATAGGAGGCGAGCAGACCGGCCACCGCCGTCTTTGCCGTGGTCTTTGCCTTCGCGTGTGCAATCGCCTCATAGGCGAGCTGTTCACGTTCCCAGCGATGATCGCGGTCCATCGCGTAGTAGCGTCCGCTGACCGTTGCAATCCGTCCGACGCCGATCTCGGCTGCCTTCCTCTCAACTGTCTCGAGATACTCTTGCGCGCTCTTGGGCGGCACATCGCGGCCGTCGAGGAACGCATGGATCCAAACCTCGGTCAGTCCCTCGCGCTTTGCGAGTTCGAGCACGCCGAAGAGATGATCGTCGTGGCTGTGGACGCCGCCCGGAGAGACAAGCCCCATGACGTGCAGCGCTCCGCCGCGCGCCTTCACCCCGCGCACAATCGTGAGCAGTGCCTCGTTCTTGAAAAAGTCGCCGTTCCTGATATCGCGCGTGATGCGTGTCAGCTGCTGGTAGACGACGCGGCCCGCACCGATATTGGTGTGTCCGACCTCGGAATTTCCCATCTGCCCGTCCGGCAGGCCGACATACTCGCCGGATGCATTGATCTCATTGTGCTTGTATTTTTTCAGCAGGCCGTCAATCACCGGCGTCTTTGCCATTGCGATCGCGTTGTACTTGAGATCGTTCGGGTCGCCGTCGCCGAAGCCGTCCATGATGATGAGCGCCACAGGGGCGTTTTTAAGTTTTGCCATAATATTTAATTCCTTCCAAGAGTTTTCCCCTCATACCCAGATGGCGCTTCATTTCCGCCAAGCGAAAAATCTGCGCCACCGAAAGTGTCTCTATGGATCTGTAACGAAAATCAGAAGTTGACGATCGCCGCGAAATCCTTCGCCTTGAGTGCTGCACCGCCGACAAGTGCGCCGTCAACATTCGGCTTCTCCATAAGCCCCGCAATCGTCTCCGGCTTTACACTGCCGCCGTACTGGATGCGGATGCCCCCGGCGGCTGCTGTGCCGTACTTCGCCGCGATGGTCCCGCGGATGTGGGCGCAGACCTCCTCGGCCTGTTCGAACGTCGCCGTTTTGCCCGTACCGATCGCCCAGATCGGCTCATAGGCAATGACAAGCTTCGCCACGTCCGCTGCCGCAAAGCCCGCGAGTGCCGCCTCGATCTGATACGCAACGTATGCAAGGTACGTGTCTGCCTCACGGATTTCCAGCGACTCGCCGCAGCAGATGATCGGCGTGATGCCTGCCGCATATGCCGCATGGGCGCGCCTGTTCACGCCCTCGTTCGTCTCGCCGAAGTAGTCGCGACGTTCACTGTGGCCGAGCACACAGTAGGAGACGCCGAGTTCGGTCAGCATCTCCGTCGAGATCTCACCCGTGTAGGCGCCGCTCTTCTCCCAGTGAACGTTCTGTGCACCGACCGCAATATTCGTTCCGCGAACCGCCTCGGTGACTCCCGCAAGCGCTGTCGCCGTCGGACAGACCACAACGGTCGCCTTTGCGTTTTGAACAAGCGGAGCGAGTTCCTTCACGAGAGCGACCCCCGCTGCGATCGTGTTGTTCATTTTCCAGTTGCCTGCAATAATCGGTGTTCTTGCCATATGCTGTTCTCCTCTATGATCGTTCGTTTTACGCGTCCGCCAATGCCGCGATGCCCGGCAGTACTTTGCCCTCGAGGAGTTCCAACGTCGCGCCGCCGCCCGTTGAGATGTGCGAGATCCGGTCGGAGAGTCCTGTCTTCTTGAGTGCCGCGATGGAGTCGCCGCCGCCGACAATGGAGACTGCGCCGCGCTTCGTTGCCTCTGCAACGGCATGTGCCACAGCCTCCGTGCCCTTGGCAAAGGCATCGAACTCGAACACACCCATGGGGCCGTTCCAGATGACGGTCTTTGCGCCCTGCAGTGCCTTGACATACTCCTCCGATGTCTTTGCGCCGCTGTCGAGTGCCTGCCAGCCGTCGGGGATCTTATCCACGTCGACCGTCTTCGTGTCGGCATCCGCCGCAAACTTATCCGCAATGACGACATCGACAGGCAGGACAACCTTCACGCCCTTCTTCTCCGCCTTCTCAAGCAGTTCCTTTGCGAGGCCGATCTTGTCGCGCTCGCAGAGAGAATCGCCGATCGGGTATCCCTTTGATGCGTCAAAGGTATGCGCCATGCCGCCGCCGATGATGATCGTATCCACCTTGTCGATCATGTTCTCGATGACGCCGATCTTGTCCGAGACCTTTGCGCCGCCGATGATGGCGACGAAGGGGCGCTTCGGCGCCTCGAGCGTCTTGCCGATGTAGTTGATCTCCTTCTCCATGAGGAAGCCGGCCACCGTCTCGAGATATGAGGTGATGCCAACGTTCGACGCATGCGCGCGGTGCGCCACGCCGAAAGCATCATCGACGGCAATATCTGCGAGCGCAGCCAGCTGCTTTGCAAATGCGGGATCGTTCTTCTTTTCTTCCTTGTGATAGCGCAGATTCTCAAGGAGCAGAACCTCGCCCGGCTTCAGCGCCGCAGCGGCCTTCTCCGCCTTCGGTCCAACGCAGTCCGGAGCCCACTTGACCTCGTGCCCGAGGAGTTCCGAGAGACGAGCCACAATTGGCTTCGTCGAGAACTTTGGCTCGCGCGCCTCCGTCGGACGGCCCACATGACAGGCGAGAATGACCGCTGCGCCGCCGTCCAGGAGGTGGCGAATCGTCGGGATGGTCGCGCGGATACGCGTGTCGTTTGTGATGTTCTGATGCTCATCCATCGGCACGTTGAAATCTACGCGGACGAATACCTTTTTCCCCTTGACGTCAATATCACGAATTGTCTTTTTGTGCATATGTGCCCCTCCATAGAGGAAGTGCTGATAAAATGAAATGCGTCAAGATGACGGCGCTGCATCTACCAGTGCTTCCTAAAAAACGAGGTCCGGCCCAAACATCGGCCGGACCTCGAAAGATCGTATGCTGAGGAAATGCGGAGACCATCCGAATTTCCCTATATAACATTTTTACTTGTCAGCCGAGCTCCGCAAAGTACTTGATCGTGCGAACCATCTGGCTCGTGTAGCTGTTCTCGTTGTCGTACCAAGAGACAACCTGAACGAGTGTGTTGCCGTCGCCCGTATCGCTGACCATCGTCTGGGTCGCGTCAAAAATCGAACCGTAGGTCGTACCAATGACATCGCTCGAGACGATCTCGTCCGTGTTGTAGGCGAACGACTCCGTTGCTTCCTTCTTCATCTGCGCGTTGATCTGGTCGACCGTGACCTTGCCCTCGACCACGGCATAGAGGAGTGTTGTGGAGCCTGTCGGGGTCGGCACGCGCTGCGCCGAGCCGATCAGCTTGCCGTTGAGTTCGGGGATAACGAGGCCGATCGCCTTTGCTGCGCCCGTCGAGTTCGGGACGATGTTGATTGCTGCGGCACGGCTGCGGCGGAGATCGCCCTTGCGCTGCGGACCGTCGAGGACCATCTGATCACCCGTGTAGGCGTGAATCGTCGACATGATGCCGCTCTTGATCGGAGCGAGATCATTGAGCGCCTTCGCCATCGGTGCAAGGCAGTTCGTCGTGCAGGAAGCCGCCGAAATAACCTTGTCATCCTTCGTCAGGCTCTTGTGGTTGACATTAAAGACGATCGTCGGGAGATCATTGCCCGCGGGAGCGGAGATAACAACCTTCTTCGCGCCGGCCTTGAGGTGTGCAGAAGCCTTGTCCTTTGCCGTGTAGAAACCCGTGCACTCGAGCACGACATCAACATCATGCTTGCCCCAGGGAATCTGTGCGGCATCCGCCTGCGCATAGATATTGATCTTCTTGCCGTTGACTGTGATGGAGTCGTCACCTGCCGTGACCGAATCCGCATACTTATAACGCCCCTGCGTGGAGTCATACTTCAGGAGATGAGCGAGCATCTTCGGGCTCGTCAGATCATTGATCGCGACGACTTCATAGCCGGGAGCATCAAACATCTGACGGAACGCGAGACGACCGATACGGCCAAAACCATTGATAGCAACTTTTACTGCCATTGAAATACCTCCTGTTGAGTACTTAATGTACGCGCTGCGCGTCTTCCCGCTGCGCCCTTTATAACAATTTATATTATAAACCATTCCCAATAAAAGTCAAACTTTTTATCTCGCATGTGCCCCCAATTCGGTCGGTTTTATACATATGGAAAAGTACTTGCCAAATCCTGTGAACGTTCGCTAAAATAAGACATACAAACACGAGGAGGATCATTATGCTCGAGCAGATCAAAGAAGACGTGCGACGTTATGCTCTGCAGGCAGACCGCGAGGGTCTGTGCCGGCATCGCTCCGGGAATTTCAGCATCCGCGACGCCGAGAGCGGGCTCATCTGCATCACGCCGACGGGGATGGATCGCACGGAGATGCGTGCGGACGACATTGTTGTCATCGATATGGACGGGCATACCGTTGAGTCCCTGAGTGATCGGAAGCCGACCAGCGAGCTCATGATGCACACGGCGATCTATCGGAGCCGCAGTGACATTGCTGCCGTCGCACACACACATTCACGCACAGCAACCGCGTTCGCCGTCATGAACAAGCCGATCCCCGCCATCGTCTACGAGCTCTCGATCCTCGGCTGCAAAGAGGGCTGTGTGCCCGTCGCCCCCTATGGACGCCCGGGCACGAGGGCAGCTGCCGAGAACGTCCTCGCCCCGCTCTCTGTCTCCGACGTCGCACTCATGCAGGCGCACGGTGTCGTCGCCGTTGCCGGGGACCTCAAGGAAGCTCTGCTCAAGGCAAGCTACGTCGAAGAACTCGCCGACATCTACTACCGCACCCTCACCGTCCTCGGCCGCGAGCCTGACACGATCCCCGCAGACGAGCTGGCAAAGTGGAAATACCCAACCGTGTAATTCAGCCTCCCCCGTCAAAATGAGGGGCTGTGCGCGGAACATACAGGCCGCAAGCGGTCAACGTCATCCAATCGCATCTCGCTCTCGCTCTTGGGACGTTTTCGTATACGACCTGTTTCCCAATCAACTGCGCCCTACAGGCTTGTTTCTTGAACAGCTCCGCATTATTCACAACAACATGACAAATCGTATTGCTCTTTTAGCCTCTCCCGTCGAAACGGGGGAGGGGGACCACGCAAAGCGTGGTGGAAGGGGCGCTGCTATTTATTTCACGAAAAGAGGCCCACAATGAACGCAAACATCCTCGACATGGAGGCCCTCGCCCTCGACGAAGAGGAGCATGCCCTCGTCATCATCGACCAGACCAAACTCCCGAACAGAGCCGAATACCGCCATCTCAAAACGCAGGGCGAAATCTGGACGGCAATCCGTGAGCTGCAAGTGCGCGGCGCCCCCGCCATCGGCGACGCCGCTGCCATTGGCATCTACCTTGCCGCACTTGAGATCGACACCGACGACTATGACGAATTTGCGCGCCGCTTCCACGCCGCCGCCGACTACCTCAACTCCTCCCGCCCCACCGCCGTCAATCTCTCGTGGGCGCTGAACCGCATGGAGCACGTCGTCAAAAATGCAGAGGACAAATCCATCCCCGAGATCCGCAGCCTTCTCCGTGACGAAGCCCTGCGCATCAAGCAGGAAGACATCGAAATCTGCAAAAAAATAGGCGAGCATGCGCTCACCCTCGTAAAGCCCGGCGACGGCCTCCTCACACACTGCAACGCGGGCCAGCTCGCCACAGCCAAATACGGCACAGCAACCGCCGTCATGTATCTCGGTCATAAAACAGGCTACAACTTCAAAATCTACGCCGACGAGACGCGCCCCCTCCTGCAGGGCGCACGTCTCACCGCATATGAACTCAGCGCTGCCGGCATGGACGTCACACTCATCTGCGACAACATGGCAGCAACCGTCATGAAGAACGGCTGGATTGACGCCGTCTTTGTCGGCTGCGACCGCGTGGCTGCAAACGGTGACGTTGCGAACAAGATCGGCACCTCCGGCGTCGCCATCCTCGCCAAGCACTACGGCATCCCCTTCTACGTCTGCGCTCCCACCTCCACCATCGACATGAACACCCCCACCGGCGCCGACATCCGCATCGAACAGCGCCCGCCCGCAGAAGTCACCGACATGTGGTACAAGGAACGCATGGCTCCGGAGGGAGTCAAGGTGTATAATCCTGCGTTTGACGTTACGGATCACGAGCTGATTACGGCGATCGTGACGGAGGAGGGGATATGGCAGGTCGCAAAAAAGCTGAAATAGTTTTACTTCTTATTGGCACAACTCTCTTATCATAGACCAGGCTTTCTCCTCTTTTCTTTTTCTTTGCCATTCCCAACGATAATAGATAATAATATTCGACAGTAAGTTTCCAGCAGCAGAAAAGGCACCTGCCAAACAAGCCAGTAGAACTATATCCAATGCACTAAGATCTACGTGCAGGAAGAAGAAGTTATCCAGCATCCAAACAGAAAAGATGAAGACACTTGTCACCCCCCATTCTCTTAGGGGGCCTCTCTTCTTAATGGACGTAGGAATCATACGATCTCTGTATTTTTGTCCATATACCTTAAAATTATATCGAAACTGATCTCTTTGACTCCGTGTCAGCATCGGATTGGCCATATAGGTGCAAAATACTCTCACCAACGCTTCCCCAATACTCTCTATTCTAGAAGAATGAATTTTCCATTTCAGCGCAAGTATCTCTTTGAACCGACTCAACTCCGATACCGTTGGATTTTGTCCGCATACAATATAGTTCGTAAGAATATCCGCATACTCGCTGTTTGCTTGATCTATATGGGACGCTCGGTCTTTCATCCAAACAAAGAATCTCGTGAGGACAACTGTGGCCGCAGCACCACCATAAACAGAATTGCTCTGCATTACCTGTGAGATACTTTCACCTACATCTGAAATATTCATCTCTCCCGCCTTTTTTACACGTTATACCACTGAATCGCTTCCTTGATCCCCTTCTCGAAATCATACTCCGGCGCATAGCCAAGATTCTTGGAGATCTTCGAAATGTCCGCCCCGCTGTGGCGAATATCGCCCTTGCGCTCTGGACCAAACACGGGCTTCAGATCTTTTCCGAGCAGATCACTGATCACTGCATACATCTCATTGAGACTAGAGCTCTTTCCAGAGGCGACATTATACGCCTCTCCCGCAGCCTCATGCGGAGCAGCGCATGCGAGGAGGTTCGCCTGTACAACATCCTCCACATAGACGAAGTCTCGCGACTGCTCACCGTCGCCGTTGATTGTCGGCGGCTCATCTCTGAGCAGGCACTCAATAAACTTCGGAATTACTGCTGCATAGGCGCCATTCGGATCCTGGCGACGGCCGTAGACATTGAAGTACCTCATTCCATAGCAGTCCAGTCCGTAGTGCATCGTATATTGATGCGCATACTCCTCTGCAGCGAACTTTGTCACCGCATAGGTCGAGAGACGCTTCCCGATGATCTCCTCACGCTTCGGCATCGTCTCATCGTCACCATAAACTGCAGCACTCGACGCATAGGTGAACTTCTTCACACCGTTTTTCGCGGCGGCTTCCATCATGTTGACCGTCCCCATGATGTTGGTCAACGTATACTCGAGCGGTTTTTCGATACTCTCCGGTACACTCACGTCTGCGGCGTGATGCAGGACATAGTCAACGTCCCTGCATACCCGATCACAAGTCCTAAAATCTCTGATATCCCCCTCAATAAATTCAAACTTCGGATTGTTCCGAACCCCCTCGATATTCTTCACATACCCCGACGACAGATTATCCAACACGCGAACGCGATGCCCCATCGACAAAATCGCCTCGCACAGATTCGAGCCGATGAAGCCCGCTCCACCTGTGACAAGGAACAAACTGTTTTCTGGAAATGTAATTGTACGATAGTTCATGACCGCCTCCTATAATCAACAATGAAGACAAGGTTTATAATGCATTCACTGATTACCATGGTATAGTTATTAAAAATATTCTACTGTTGCTTGCGATTCATCAAGGCCGTGAACATCCGTATGCCTCTCATTCAATATGGCACAATTTTAACTAAAACCGCAACCAATATCAAGAATTGACTTTCCTTTCAAAAAATACGACTTATACTTATCCCCTGTGGTATTTTAATGTAATCTCACAAAAGTAGTAATACCTGCCTTTTCACATCCTCAACACTTATTTCCCGAATACAGTGAGCATCTTCCCGGTTACATCCGTGCTCGCACCCAGGCAAGGCTCTGGGGCGGACAATCTGCATCGGACTTTTCCATGGTCCAAACCTTTTAGGAGAATTTGCATGATCTTCATCCGCCCCAATTGGATGGCAAGAAATCACTACGCCTCTTTTTTTCAAAGCCGCAGCAATATGCATGAGGCCGGTATCTCCGCCTAAATATATATCACAGGCATCTATAATAGCAGCCGTTTCCCGTAACGTGGTCTGGTTGACCAGATTGATAACAAAAGGATACACTTTTTCTATTTCACGAGCACTGGTAACAGCTCGTTTCCCAGCACCAACGATGACCCAAGCTATATTTTTTAAAGGGGCTAATTCTTTTATCAGTTCTATAAATTTTTCAGCAGGCCACTCACGTTTTGGACTGCCGGATGATATTGAAAGAACAATTTTAACTTCTACATCTCCTAAAGATGATAAAATGCCACAGCATTTATCCCGATCTGCATCATCAAACCATACTTCAAGAGAATCATCTGCAATATCCCCATCTATACATCGCAATACATCCAAGTTGCGTTCCACTTCATGCAAAACAACAGCTGTTAATAAAAGCCTCGTGTAAAATCCATCATAGCCCTTGTCAGAAATCATTTTATAGGGCAATACATATTCACTGTAACCAATACGCCTTTTAGCTCCAGAAAAGAACGCCAACATACCTGCTCCATATCCTGCATCTGCGTCAAAACGTGGAACAAGTGCAAAATCATAGCACTCTGTTTTTAGATAACGATACGAAAACTGAAAAGCAGTCCATAAGTTCCGATAAAAAGCCCTCCGTCCAACCTTTCGTGAAAAACTTAACACTTCATCCACATGTGGGCATAGATCTACAAGATTGTATACCTCATGTTTCACAATCAAGGTAATATGTGCTGCTAGATAATTTCGTCGCAACTCCCTCAAGAATGGAGACATCATAACCATATCACCAATCTCATCCAAACGAATCACAAGGATTTTAGGTGCTCCATTCTCTAAGTCTCCCATTTTTTTGGAAGAGTAATAAAAGATATTTCCAACACTCTGCAGAGTTACAATTATTAGATACTGGAGCAGATGATTCATTCGTCGCAATATCTGCTTTAGAGAATACATAAATGTAAAATCCTTCCCTAGGGGCCCCTATCAAAGCTCCATTCCAGTAATCACTTTATAATCTTTCTCTAGCAAACTTTTTTTCCGCTTCAAACGATTAAGCCATGAGGCAAAACGTATTGCAAAAGAAAATTTCCATCGCCTGATTGGTTTTTTCGAAAAAAGATGTATGTCGCGATAGCCCACATAATGGAGGTCAAAACTCTTTGCTATGTATTGCAAGGCTCTTTCTGTATAAAAAGAAATATGCTGTCCTCCATGTGGAGCATAGTACCACCAATCAGATACTTTAGGCACAGAATTTGGGACAAGCAATGTTGTGAACAAAATATTATCACCAAGTAAAATTAATTGTCTAATCTCCTCCATAGGATTCGACAAATGTTCAAAAAGCTCAAATGCAGTCACTAGATCATAATGTTCCTTGCTTTTTTCAAAAGACTTCGCAAAGAGGTTCTCACAGTATTTATCAAACCACTCAAAATTAAAGCCGCTATCCCGCATCAAGCGTACAAACATTCCATAACCGCCACCATAATCCAAAAACAATTCACATTTAGGAAAGCAAGTAGAAAGTATTGCCGTTACTGTTTTGTTGAGCAAAACATTACGTCCAACCAATCCAATATCAGAATCTACAATCGCATCCGAATAGGCCTCATTCAGCCAATATGGTTCTTCTGTCTGTATAAATCCACAGTTTTGGCATAAATAATAGTTTACTAGGTATTTTCTCAACACCATAGTTTTACCAAAGCTCTCCGCCCTTTCACCGCAAATTTTGCACATCATCATTCAATCTCTCCCCAAGTTTACCCGATCACTTTCTGTAAAGCACTTCGCACGGATTGAATATAGTTTTTCTCACTGTATCGATCTTTTATAAGTTGGCGAATACGATCAGATTCTTTTTTTATCCATGCAAGATCCATCTCTCCAAAATAGCGAACGGCTTCTTCAATCGTTTCCAATTTACAATCTCTTAACTGGATCACTTCATCATCTTCAAATCCACATTCTCTACTGACAATCGGTATGATTCCAGCAGACATTACGGTCAATACCGACCCAGCAATACCTTCTGAACAAGATGGCAAAAGTGCAAAAGAACATATTTCGGTAATCGCACGAAATTTCTCACTCATAATATCGACAAAGCCAACAGGATGAATGTTTTGTGTATCAAATAATTCTTTCTTATACGCTTCGCAAAAGGCCTCTTCTGCCTGGAAATTGCTGCATACATATAATTCAAAAGGAAATCCTTTTTGACTAAAAATTTCAAGTAAAAGATCTAGCCCTTTATGCACCTGTCCAGAACTTGCGAAAAACAAAAAATTTTTGGAGCTTTTATTCTCTGTATTTATTACAAATGGAAACGAATAACCTGTATTCGTAATAAAATAAACGGGTGGTAGATGAAATTCATCATACGACTTTAGATTATAAGCATTTCCGATATAGAAGAATGCATCAAAGTTTTCTACATCATGGTCAAGGGGGGGGGATTTCCTCTCCATCGGCAAGAATATCCCTCGACGCTTAGCAACAGAGTCTAGGCGTATTTGCTCATTCTGATTTGCTATTCTTGGATTCATTCCAGTTAAATAGGCAATACGGCGATGGTAAGGGTTCATCCGTTCTCTATATGTATCATTAAGACCAGGGTGGATATCGATTACCAGATCGTAACGGCTTTTCAATCTACTAATTCGATCATCGAAATTCCTTACATCAACATTATATCCAAATCTTCCAATCTCCTCAGCTAAAGCTACTACCTGCCATTGGTTTTGATGGCTGTTCTGTGCATAGCCATTATTGTCCAAAAACGGCTGAACAATATACTGTAAAAGGCAGTGTTTTTCATAATTTGTCTGATTTACATTATATGCGACCTCATATCCTCTCATTTTTCTATAGTAGCGATAAATCTCGGAGATTTTTTTTGGATCGACTCCTATTAGAGCTAATCCTTTTTTTATCCCTTCTTTTAAGCTCTTCTTCAAGGCAACAACACCTCATCTGTCATAATGCTCAATAGCCATCTTCAAGCTATAGTATACTTCCGCATTATTCGTGTCTGGTGAAAAATCCTCTTTCAGATTTGAGAAGAAATCTCCTGCAACAATCCCTGGGAAAAGGCTCTTACAAAATCGCTCATAAGAACGATCAAAATCCTCTTTGGTGAAATGATACCTGGAAATATCTTCAAATGTCATCCCAGGCGTATATCTTATAACACCAGCCAGGGAGCGATACCAAGCGTATCCAAAACACAAACATTTTTTTCCTGCAGTAATTGCTTCCCAACCTGCTGAGCCTGTGATTGTTGCAACGAAATCCGCATGCTCAATCAAATCAAATGTATCCGTCTGCGGATGAACTAATGTTGCTTTGGGAATAAGATTTAAGCGCTTAAAAAACTCTATATTGCGCTTATAATATGTCTGTATAGGATTTTCTTTTATATAAATACACCAGCCTTCAGGCAATATTTGATCCAGCCGCTCTATCGCCAAAAGTTGGTCTTCATAAATCCCGCCCAATGTGTCTGTCGTCATCTCTGGCTGGAGATGTAGGGGGAAATATACATATTTTTTTTCACGATCAAAAAATTTACATTGATCATTCCGATGCTTTCTAAAGCACCTATCCAAATAAAGGTCAATCGTACGATAACCTAGTTTCTCCAAAATTTTATATAAAAACATGCTGTTTAATTCTTTTATCTTTGATAGAAAAATCTTTGGGTGAAGCCATCTTCTAGCTGTTGGAAGAATACGAAAACGCCCCGAATCTAAAAGTTCATCAGGCATATATGCCATAAAAAAGGGGGTTTTTTGGAAGCCTCCCATTTTCTCTGAAACACGCTCTTCAAACCCAAGATTCTTATCAAGGTAATCACAACCAATGAGATCAAGAGATCGAAAACACATAAATCGATCTTTAATGAACCAGTTTTGTTCTGTTAAAATGATTTTAATCCCCAATGATTTTGCAACAACATATGCCATAAATTGGATAGGAGCATGAGGGGCATTCCCCATAATCATCAGTTCAATTTTATTGAGTTTCATAACGTGATGCCAGATCCGAAGCAGTCTGTTAAAATTGTGTACATAGGTGCACAGTTCCGTGCTAGGATTCCAACGATTATCGATATTCATAAATAGATATAAATAGTGATGTGCTTTTTCATAAAAACCATCAGAAAAATTAACTCGTGCTTCTCGTAAATATTCTTGTTCCATCTGATTAAGGTTAGCTATATGCATATGCGGCTCGCCTGCATATTTTCCTTCTCCATCAATGAGCCAATACTTGATATCAATAATATTTTCTTGTCTTAGCTTTATGATAGCTTCTCTTAAGTGAGGTGGATAAAAGTCGACAATCAGGGTCTTAATAGCTTCTCTCATTTCCATTACATAACCTCCCTTAGCATCAATATTTATTCCCTGCCGTATATCAAGGTCATCATGTTCCCAAAATAAGCAGGTGCTTTAAAATCGATTTCCATTCCTCTTTGCTTATACGATATGGCTTTTGCCATCTTCAATAAATCCTCTTCTTCATTTGCATAAGGAGTCTCAAGATAAAAGAATTGTTCTCCTTTTTTTTTCAGGTTAAAGGTTTCAAGATACGATGTTAATAACGGCTCCGTAAAACCAAACATAAGCGCAGCTGATACAGGTACTGTAAAATTATTTTTAAACAACCGAAATGCAAGTGAATTCATATTGGGCTGTGCTGTAATAAACAAATATCCTCCTTTATCATTTTTTCCTTCCCCTCTTAGAGCTAAAAGATCAATCGCCTTTCTTAAATAACTTTTAGGATTTGGTACACACTGTAAGACCCCACGAAAGATAATAAGGTCAAATTTCTCCTCTCCAAAATCCATCTCATCAAAAACGCCATAACGTACGTTATGTGTTTTTTTAGCAGCAATTGCTGCTTCTTCTCCATATTCTATACCAAAGGTTTCATAGCCATGTCCTTCATATATACTCATAAATGAGCCATTGCCACAACCGACATCCAACACCTTCCCCCGCGGAACGTAACGCTTTGAGAATTCATAATCTATCTCATACATTTTGTTTCGTTTTTCTACAGCCTCTATATCATGAATATGGAGCCGTGACAAATAATTCGCCCAATATTTAGGTAGCCCATTTTGATTCAGTCTTCGTTTTGCATAGACAAGCCCACACTGCGGACAACGTATAACCTCACAATTCATTTCATCATAATATAAAAGTTCTGCATCTTCAGTAGGTGTCTTTTCATCCCAAGGGCATATATCCAGAATCTCGAAATCATTTTGCATTAACGTGTTCATTGGTTTTCCTCCATCGTTTTCAAATGTCTCTGTATTGATAGCTCCACTAAAAAGCATATATTAATGTCATCATATTACCCCAGTATGCGGGAGCTTTGAAGTCAATCTCTTGATCTGCTCTTTTATACTGAACTGCTTTTGCCATTGTCAATAAATCATCTTCTATATTTGCATATGGCGTTTCAGCATAAAAGTATTGCTCCCCTTTCTTATGTAGTCCAAGAGAGTTAAGATATTTTGTCAACGCACTTTCTGTATAACCGATAAAATCAGCCCCCGTCACCGGCTGTGTGAATTTTTTTCCGAATAATCGAAAAGCAAGTGAATCCATATTGGGTTGTGCTGTTATAAATAAATGGCCTCCCGCACATATATCCCCTTTGGAGGCTAAGAGTCTAACCGCCTTTTTCAAATACTTTTGGGGATATGGAACATACTGCAATACACCGCGGAAAATAATGAGATCAAACTCCTCTTCTCCAAAATCTATCTCATCAAATCCCCCATATCGAACATGATGTCGTTTCTCGGCAGCAATCGCTGCTTCTTCTCCATACTCTACACCAAACACTTCATAGCCATGTGATTCGTAGACATCCATGAATGATCCATTACCGCATCCGATATCAAGAACCCTCCCAGCTGAAACGTATTGGCTGGAAAACTCATAGTCAATTTGGTACATCTTATTTCGCTTTTCAACTGCTCTTACATCATGGATATGAACCCGAGACAAATAATTACCCCAATATTTAGGCAACCCTTTTTCATTAAGACGTCGTTTTGCATACACTACACCACATTCAGGACAACGAACAACATTACAATCCATGTCATCCTGGTATAGAAATTCTGCAATCTCAGCAGGTGTTTCATCCCATGGGCAACGCTCCAAGACTTCAAAATCATCTTCCATCAGTTCCATCATGAACACTATCCCTCCACAGCCCTTATCAAATGATTTCCAAGAAGTTTCTCTACAATCAATATAAGGTCCTTAACAGGCACACGAACTCTATTGCTTATATCAATAAGGTCGTTTGTTCCGTCAGCATATGCAATAAAATTTACCATGTTCTTTATTTCGTTAGAACTTCCTTTTTGGCTAACAGTTGGATATAAACCACGTTTCCCCAGCTGTGGCTCACAAAAGCATTGAACTTGATAAATACGATTGTGTTCCAATGTATTAATGATATCGTCGTATACTTCGTAGGCTCCTTGTAAGCCCCCTGGAGAAATCAGTCCCATATCATCCTTACTTGTATGGTACTCTGGATATTCACCATATTTAGAGCGGCAGACGGCACACACCGGGAGATCAACTCCTGGTGCATTGTATTGACGTTCATCGGAACCACGTTGTAAAAAAGAATAGCTTTTATAATTGGGATAATGGAACGAGAGAGCATTTTTCGCAGCCTTGTCTGCAAGTGTTTCTCCATAACGTGAAGCAATGTAGGAATATGTTCTGTCATCTCCAACACAGGATATATTAAATCCCGCACGAATATTTTTCTTCATCTCCGGAAGATGCTTGCTAAGATACGTAATCGCTCCGATTGTCTCTGGTATAAAGATAATACGATAGTTATAACGCCGCCGCTTCCGGGCAAGGAGATGCTTGGCAAGATATATCGTAACCGCTGGTCCAGAGAGCTCATTATTTGCCATCGATGGATGACAAACATAAGTCGACAGGAAAATTTCATCATGTTTCCCCTCCGTTGAAGGAATCATGATCTCGCCATAGGTCAGGCTGCCATCTTTGAGTTCGCTATCAATATATATGTGATAGTTATCATCGCCAAGCGCATCTTTTTGCTTCTGTGTCATACAGAATCCATAGCGCTCCTTATAATAGCTGGTGACATAGGGGATCGCATCCGGCTGATCCGGCTGCGTATAAATAAGAGGAAGTAGTTCATCCAACGACACCTGCTTATCAACAGGAAGTGAATACCCCATGACATGAAGGTTTGATTCTTGAAAGTCGAGGATTTTTTCCCCTTTACCATTTTTTATCCACGCGTCGTAAATATTCCACTCTTTGGGTACGCCCCAATCAAAAACCTTCGTTCCACTAGGTACTTCATGAATTGTCATTTCTGGGACAATTTTTTTTAAAATATGAAGCGTCTCCCGCACTCCATTTCCAGTAATACTGCGACAAATGGGGAAAAGTTTTGCGCAGAGAGCATACATCTCATTACCGATATCTACCATATTAGATTACCTTTTAAAAATGAGTCAAATTTGACTGTCATACAAAAGTCAACTGCAAAGATACAAACAACCAATTCAATACAACTTAATTAAAATGAGAAGAGTGCAAAGCCTCATCTATCTATTATAATTTCCCCTCAATCCTTGCCGGAACAGTTTGCCAGCCCCTTAGATATGCAGAATAAATTCTATGATTTCCATCGTTTGCAGCGTACTTTCCATTTCCAAGATCCAGCAGAGGAACCGGCTCTACAATTCTATCTGAATTCCTACAGAACAACATCGCTAGGCGTTCTGGCAACGGACGAGACGGGAACTCTTCATATAAGGAATCAAAGTCTTGAAATAGCCACGAATCTCCATATATAGAGCGAATATCTATTTCTTTCTGTATGACATTGGAATGTTCATAACACTGATGTTTTGAAAAGTCTAGATATTGAAACCTATTCGAGAAAAATTCTGGCAACTTTCTGTGATTTATTTTAAAAAACGCTTTTGATAAAATCTCCTTCGATAAATCTTTTCGCGATGGATCTTCCATATACCTCATATATTCCATTTGGAACTCTTTTAATGACAAACGCATTCCATTCATCCCTCCTGCTTAATTTCATCTACCCCACATGAAAATATTACCTTTTGTCTGACCGATTTATCGTCAATCTTGTTCAGATAAACAATATACCCATAAAGCTATTTTAGCATCTCCTTGTTTAAAACAACGTCTTTTCCAATATCTTCCTTCACTATCTTACCAATGACGGACTCTAGCTCTCTTGGCGAGATTCCATGCCCGGGTCGTTTAAATGTCAACAGCTCTTCTGAGATTATCGTACCTGCCGGAATATCCACAGCCGCAACAATCGAACGCCTCGCATTCTCACGTGCCGATTGTTCGCTCTCCAGTACGCAGAGTTCACCTCTTCCTTTAAGCTCGTCGATACGATAAATTGCCGCAAGTATATTTTCCACATCGTGCGGATCCATTGCGTGATAGTGATCATTTCCCCGCAGTATCTTATCTACAGTGAAATGTTTTTCAATAACAACTGCACCAAGAAGATATGCGGTCTTAATAACGTCATAAGAAGCATCTGGTTTTGTATGATCGGAGTAACCAACAATAACATCTGTAAACGCTTTCTTCAGCGCACCGATCTTCGCTAGATTTGCATGTGTATACGGCGTCGGATATTCGAGAACGCAATGAAGAAGGACAAGTTCTTTATCATTATATTTTCGTATACAGGAAACGGCCGCACTGATTTCATCAAGATTCGATGCACCAGTCGAGAGGAGGATAGGCTTTCCTTTCTTCGCCATATGTGTAATGAACGGCAGATTGGTAAGATCCGATGAAGAGATTTTATACACGTTCATCATCGAATCAAGGTAGTCTGCTGATTCAAAATCAAACGGTGTCGAGCAAAATTCAATACCGATCTGATCGCAGAACCTGCTGAGTTCCTGATACTCGGGTTCTCCAAACGAGTCAAACTTTTTAAAGAGTTCGAACTGCGAGGAGGTCGGCTCTTCTGTCGTGTCCCAATATGAGGGAGAGTATCTTGATGCGAGCGTCTCGGCTTTATAGGTCTGGAATTTGACTGCATGAAGGCCTGCGTTCCGAGCAGAGAGCACCATGAACTTCGCTGCCTCCATCGGAGATATGTGCAGTTTCTTTGCAATATCATAGTAATTGACGCCAATCTCAGCAATAAGGGTAAATTCGCCGGCTTGACAGCGTTCAATGATGGTCTTCAAAACTATCCTCTCCCAAAATGATGCGTTTGACGCGTTCTGTCCCTGATTTCAGCGGAATTTGAGCCATCAGGTTATGCATATTTTCACGAACGGCAGCTGTGCTCACAAGCCACTCAAGTGTATTTAAGATAAGTGAGGCATCGACGCTCTTTCCGAGTCCCAGATTAAGAAAACCGTGCTCCATTTGCGCGAAGCTATGGGACATCTCCCGTTCATTTTGTGAGAGAACGATGGCCGGAACCCCCATACACGCAGCTTCAAAGATTGATCGTCCCTGTCCCATAATAACAAGATCCGCTTCCTTCAGATACTTTGTCACACGTGGTACGTTTGGGTAAACAAAGATATTACTTTTTGAACAGGTAACGACTCCGTTCGCCTCGTTATCATATCCGATGCCCGTAATAAAGAAAAAACGTATCCCCTTGAAGCGATCATTCTGCGACATCAATGCATCATAGACCAATCGATTCAGATTTGACGGATCCGTTCCGCCAAACATAATGACGACATTTTTAACTTCCTTCGAAAATGGTTTTGGCTCCTCCATCTGAAATTCATCGCGAAGGCATACGTATTTATAGCCGCTGTATATATTTCTTCTTGGCTCATCTTCATCATACAGCGCATTAATGACGGCGTCTGCCGCATTTATGCCGGAGCCGAGGTCTTCAATTGTAACAACGCGCGAAACGAGTGACTTGAGTTTATGAATGTACTCTTCCGTTGTATTCAAGCAATCGTTTACCCAGATGTCCGGACGATAGGATGCAATTATTTCGTCCATCTCTGATTCCTCTCGGAATGTCCGATATGGAAGATGTGTCTCCTTAATCTTCGTTATGCCCGGCTCCGCTTTTTCATGCGTGACAATCAGTATATCGTGGTCGATCATTGCAAGTGCTAACGTAATGCAATTGTATATATGTCCCATGCCCAACTCGACATAACCGTCCACGCGAAAAACAATGCGTTTTCGCCGCATTAGGCTCTCGGACAGGATCCAATCATTTGGCCCATCAATATCAATACTTTCCTTTTCATCTACTTCAAAAACAGATATTTTCTCACCGATTCGCGTGTTTTGTCTGACACAAGGACCGCGTGCAATGACAAACGCCCCCGTCTCTAAATACTGAGGAGGAAGCTCCTGCCGATTTTTACGCTCCTCATAAAGTGAATACACTTCTCCATTCTCCCGGCGTCCCCAGGAAAGATGGGGTCTGTTGACTACACTGATAACCGTATCGTATCCTCTGTCTACAGTATATTCGATCGCATGATCCAGCGTTGATACGGTTAACAGCGGGGATGTCGGCTGCATTGTCACAACATAATCAAAAGTACAGCGGCACTTCTTTTCGGCCTGAATTTTTGCATGATAAACAACCGGATCCAACGTAACTAAGTCTGCGGAGAGCTCTTCGCTGCGCTCAATAATATCGGCTCCATAGTAATGCGCTACGTCCGCAATTTCTTTGCTGTCCGTTGTTACAAAAATATCGGTAATATATTTGCTTTTTTTGGCATTGGCAATTGCATAGGAAATGAGCGGTCTCCCATTCATCATACGAATGTTTTTAAGGGGAATTCCCTTGGATCCACCTCGTGCTGGAATGATCGCCAAGATGCGCATAAGTCGTACCTTTCATGATCTCTTATAAGAGATTTTATCCGTTTATAAAACTTCTGCTTTGCCAGAGTCAAACCGCACCCTGAAATCACACTCAGCCAGGGTGCTGATGCGATGTGCAATGGCGATAATTGTGATTTGGCCTTTGAATTTCATTATTGTGCTCGTGATGCTCTTTTCGGTCTCCGTATCAAGTGCAGAGGTCGCTTCGTCAAGAATTAGGACCTCCGGCTGCTGATAGATCGCACGCGCAATACCGATACGCTGCCGCTGTCCGCCGGAGAGCTTGACGCCCCGTTCGCCGACCATCGTTTCGATTCCCTTGGGCTGGGCATTTACAAATGCATCGAGTTCCGCCATCGCAAGTGCTTTATGAACCCGCTCATCATCAATTTCATCGGAGGCTTCTCCTAATGCCACATTCTCGCGGATGGTCGCATCGGTTAGATAAATCGACTGCGGAACATAGGCGATATTCGCCTGCCATGCACGCAACTTTTGCCGAATATCTGCGCCATCGACGGTAATCTTACCACGCGTGGGCACAAAGAGCCCCAGAAGAATATCAACAAAGGTTGTTTTCCCTGCTCCTGATGGCCCTAGAATCCCAACAAAGCTTCCCTTCGGTATCGAAAAACTGACATCCGTAAGCACCTCCTCTAAAGTGCCCGGATAATAAAATCCCAGATGCTCCACGCGAATTGCTTCGTTAAAAGTAAGCGGCGACGGCATATCGGCCAGCTTCAGGTTACGATTGTGATATTTACGTGACTTTAGGGCAAGAAGCTCACGGTAAAGCTCTTCAAACAACGGGAGTTGAAACTTGATCCCATTCAAAAGTGTCACAATGCGGTTCGCGCTTGGCATGAGGCGGAATGCCGCAAGTGCAAGAACACCGAGAAGAGAAACAATCTCCATAGGAGAATTTCCAAGAGCCACTTTCCCAATGATGAGAAAAAGCAACGCACACACAATGAGTGTTTCAATAATCATACGGGGGAGCTGGTTCAAAAACATAAACTTCCCAGTTGCAATTCCATACTTTTCATAACTTTGTATGAATGTCTGAAGAAAAAACTGCTCCTTGCGCATGATTTTCGTTTCTTTGATTGCCCCTAATCCCTGATTCACAGCTTGAATATAAGCAACAGCATATACATTTTGTATCTGCGCAGTCTCATCAATCCTACGTCGAAACGAGCGGAGCAACGCATAAATCAGACCTCCCATAACACCCGCTACGATAATCGCGGTAAAAGAATCTGCGAAAACGATCATCCCCCAAATGGTCAGTGCAGTGATAATCTCTGTCAAAAGCTGAAAGGTAGGAATCAATATATTGTAAAAAACAGCCACACCACCACTGTTGACATTCCTCAGAAGGGTTGCCGTATTATGATTCAAGTGAAAAATGTAGGGCTTGGCAAGATAGCTTGCCATTAATTCCTTGGAAAACTGGATCTGATTTGAAATAGAAAAGTTAATCTGCAGACGCAGCTGCCATGCCAGATAAATATTTTTCAAAATGTAGAGAAGAATGAGAAGAAGCGAGAGGCCAATGATCAGTTCCGTATGGGTTGTAATACCGAACTTCACGGCATATCCCACAATCTTCGGATGCTGTGCAAGAAAATCCGGCTGCCCCATAAGCGAGATGAGCGGGAGAATCGCACCAATGCCGACTGCCTCAAGGACAGCGCCAACCATCATCACTGCGATAAGGAATACACAATAGCGCAGCTCCTGCGGCGTAAAGATAGAAAAAATCTTCAAAAATAATTTCATCTGGAAAAAGCTCCCTGCCTTGTAACAACATTGCTAACTATCAGGGTAAACTGCAGATATAACAAAGCATACACCCAATATACAATAGTATAGATGTATGCATGGAGAGTGTCAACTTGGCTTTTAATCTCATCACAATAAAGCGATTCTCTACATATAGCAGCGTTTATCTCTCTGCACGCATCGGATTTTCGAGAAAGTCCTGATAGGCCAACGGTATACCCTCTTCGAGTTCCACCCGGCTGGTCCATCCCAAAGTCTTCGCCTTTGAAACATCAAGAAGCTTGCGCGGCGTGCCATTCGGCTTGCTTGTATCCCACAAAATCTCGCCGCGATAGTCAACAACGCGTGCAACCAGCTCGGCGAGTTCTCGAATAGAGATTTCCTTTCCGCTCCCCGCGTTGACCGTCTCATCTTCGCTGTAATGATTCATCAAATACACACAGAAGTTGGCCAGATCGTCGACGTAGAGGAACTCACGCAGGGGCGAGCCATCGCCCCAACAGATCACGGACGGGGCTCCCGCTACCTTCGCCTCATGAAAGCGCCGGATCAGGGCAGGAAGCACATGGCTGTGCTCCGGATGGTAGTTGTCATTCGGACCGTAGAGATTGGTCGGCATCACTGAGATATAGTCTGTCCCATACTGTTTGTTCAGGTACGCGCAGTACTTCAGACCTGCAATCTTTGCGAGGGCATATGCCTCGTTCGTCTCCTCGAGCGGCGATGTCAGCAGGCAGTCCTCCTTCATCGGCTGCGGTGCCATGCGCGGATAGATGCAGGACGAGCCGAGGAACTCGAGTTTCCTGCAGCCATTTCTCCATGCGGAGTGGATAACGTTCATCTCCAGCATCATATTCTGGTACATAAAATCCGCAGGTGCCTCAGAGTTCGCCTGAATGCCGCCCACTTTTGCTGCTGCGAGAAAGACATACTCCGGTCTTTCCTCTGCAAAGAAGGCATCCACCGCATCCTGTCTGCAAAGATCGAGCTGAGCATGGGTGCGCGTTATGATATTGGTATATCCCTGCCGTTCCAGCTCCCGGCAAATTGCAGACCCGACCATACCGCGATGCCCGGCGACGTAGATCTTTGCATCTTTTTTCATCATCGCTTTGTCCCTTGATTCTCTTCCGACCACTTTACCTTATCCTCTTTCGAGATAGCTTCGCCGATCTGGACTTCGATCACAACCATGCGTTCCTGCGCGCTGATCTTGTGCTTCATGCCCGCAGGGATATCTATGACATCCCCTGGTCCGACGGCGCTCACCTCCCCGTCCAGCAGAACCGTCCCGCTGCCGCTGACGATATTCCAAATCTCATGGCGATATGCATGGCTGTGGTAATTCATCGCATGCCCCGCATTCAGCGTCACCTTGATGGTCAGGCTGCCCTCTTCAACGTCAATGATTCGGAAACTCCCCCATGACTTCTCAGCAAACATAACGGGCTGACTGATCTGCTCAACATAGGGCTTCATATGGCTCGACGCTGCTTTATCCGCCACGAGGATCCCCTCGGGGCTTGCGGCAACAATGAGATTCTGTCCGCCCATGACCAGAATCGGGACATCCAGTTCATTCACAACATGGGTGCCGCTGCAGCGATCATCCGTTGTGACATCGCCGAGGGTCGCTTCTTCCATGATCTCGGTCAATGTGTTCCATGTACCGAGATCCTTCCACGCGCCCGCATAGCGCAGGACGCCAACATGCTTTTCCCGTTCGACAACGGCATAATCAAAGCTGATCTTTTCAAGGCGATCATATGTCGAAAGCAGAGTCTCGTAGTTCGAGCATCCGAGCAAGGCTTGGGCACGTTCCAAAACATAACTCAGACGATATGCAAAGACACCGCTGTTCCAGAGTGCTCCCTGCTCGATGTACTCCTTTGCAGCAGCTTCATCCGGCTTCTCCCGGAAAGAAAGAACGCGGCTCACATTCTCCTTATCCTGCGGCATGATATAGCCGTACTTCTCACTCGGATAGGACGGCTCGATGCCCATCAGCATGAGGTCCGCCGTACCTTCTGCCGCAAGCTGCGCCAGATGCCGAACCGAGGCAAAATAGGCATCCTCAACATAGGGGTCAACCGGGCAGACAGCAACCGCTTCATCGAGAGCGACGCCTTTCACATCATGCAGATAGGCGCTGACAAACGCGATCGCCGGAAACGTGTCACGACGGCATGGCTCTACGGAGATGTCGACCATATCGCCCAGCTGGCTGCGCAAAGCAGAAACCTGTGCTTTCGATGTCGCTATCGTGATCTCTGCGTCCGGAATCGCGTGGCGCACCTGGCCGCAGACACGCTGCGCCATCGACTGCCGCATACCATCACTCTGACGAAAAAGGGGAATGAACTGCTTGGAACGAATATCATTCGACAGCGGCCAGAGACGTTTCCCCGAACCGCCTGAAAGCAGAACAATATGCATACATGCTCTCCTTCAATGGGAATCTCAGTGCCCGTACCGCTCCATATCCGCCCGTACCATCATGCGGACGAGGTCAGCGAAAGACACCTTGCGCTGCCAGCCGAGTTCCCGCTCTGCCTTTGACGCATCGCCCCAGAGGAGTTCCACCTCGGCAGGGCGAAAATAACGCGGATCGACATCGACAAGCAGCCGACCGGACTGAGCATCATAACCTTTTTCCTCAACACCGCTTCCGCGCCACGCGATCTCAATGCCCGCCTCACGGAAGGACAGCTCCGCGAATTCGCGCACGGTATGTGTCTCATTCGTCGCAAGCACATAGTCATCCGGGGTTTCCTGCTGGAGCATCCGCCACATCCCTTCGACATAGTCTCCCGCAAACCCCCAGTCACGCTTTGCGTCAAGGTTGCCAAGGGAGAGCTTCTCCTGCTTCCCGGCAAGGATGCGGGCAACGGCAAGCGTGATCTTGCGCGTCACAAAGGTCTCCCCGCGGCGCGGCGACTCGTGGTTGAAGAGAATGCCGTTGACCGCGAACATATCGTAGGATTCGCGGTAGTTCTTCGTAATCCAGAAACTGTATAGCTTTGCCGCACCGTAGGGCGACTTCGGATAAAACGGCGTTGTCTCACTCTGCGGTGCAGTATCCGGAAGCCCCCCGAAGAGCTCCGATGTCGATGCCTGATAGAAGCGAATCGGCAGCCCGCTCTGCCGCACGGCCTCAAGCAGACGGATTGTTCCGACACCCGTCGCCTCTGCCGTATACTCCGGCACCTCGAACGAAACCGCCACATGGGACTGTGCAGCGAGGTTATAGACCTCATCCGGCTGAATCTCCCGGATCAGTGCATGTGCATTGCTCGAATCCGTCAGGTCACCGTAGTGGAGAAAGAGACACCCGTCATACTGAGCGTCAGACACGAGATGATCGATCCGCTCCGTACAGGGTGTACTGTGCCGACGGATAATGCCATGGACCTCATAGCCCTTTTCAAGCAGAAGCTCGGTCAAATATGAACCGTCCTGTCCTGTGATTCCTGTAATCAATGCTTTTTTCATTGTAACATCCTCCATCGACAACATATTATCATGGAATCTCTCGCAGTAACAAACGAATTATATTCATTTGGATCTCCAAATTCTTGCGACTGTTTGCGGCGTTTGTCTCCAACACAAAACCACAGACAAGTGAAAGAAATGCCGCAATCATCAGAAATGCGCTTGCAACAAAAGTCGGTAAACGAGGTACAAGCCCTGTTGCAATATACTCCGAAAAAATTGGCAAGAACAACAGAAGTGAGAAAAGGAACAACGCTGTAAAGATTGTTCCGAAAAAACGAAATGGCCGATAGTCACGATAGAGTCGGAAAATCGTTGCCAAGACTTTTATACCGTCCGCCACCGTATTCAGCTTGCTCTCGCTCCCCTCCGGACGGTCACGATACTGCACGGGCACACTTGCAATCAAAAGATTCTTATCAAGCGCATGAATCGTCATTTCCGTCTCGATTTCAAAGCCCTGCGATAGAACTGGAAATGTTTTAACAAACATCGGACTGAATGCACGATACCCCGTCATGACATCAAGTACAGGAGATGCCGGACGCCATAGCGTATTGATTGCACGACGAACCAATGTATTGCCAAAGTTATGGAAGGGGCGCTTGTTTTCTGTATAGTACGTAGCGGACAAGCGGTCGCCGATCGCCATATCTGCCTCTCCCGCCAAGACCATATCACACATAGCACGCGCATTTTCTGCCGGATATGTGTTGTCACCATCAACCATCAGATAGCAGTCAGCATCGATATCCCGAAACATCGTTCGTATGACATTTCCTTTCCCCTGACGCCGTTCACGGCGGACATTTGCCCCCCTCCCACGTGCAATTTGAGCCGTTTCATCGGTCGAGTTGTTGTCAAAAACGTAGATATCCGCATCCGGCAAAGCATCACGATAATCCGCCACAACATCAGCGATCGTTGCAGCTTCATTATAGCACGGAATCAGAACGGCAATCTTTTTCATCAACGTTCCCCCTCGTTCGTCATCATACGGATTGTCGGATTTATGACAAACACTTTATTCTTATCTGACGTATCCAACAGACTTCCATCTGCATAGCAAGCAGAAATGTAGATCTTGTCCTGCGTTCCATTCAAGACAAGCGGTATTGTCATCGTATCCACACGGGAAATATCCAGCGGAAGATCGGCAATTTCCTTCTCCCCTCCCTGTTTTGTCATCGTGATCCGAAGATGTTTCTCTTTTCCGCTTCGCTCCACATTCATAAACGTGCCATACATAAACGACAATTCAGCTTCACCTGATAATCGCATCACATCTATAGGAAGAGCGCCTTCATCTGACAGCCATACGTGATTTTCCTGTTCTTTCATCGGCTGAATGGATATCAACAAATATTTACCGATCCTCGACGACTCCGTAGAAATATGCGTTATGAAAAATTTATCCTTGTTTTGATTCTGTATGTATTCTTCTACACCTTTCATATCCCGCATGCGAAGATCAAAAATATTGCTCTCCGGCCGCACATGGAATTGGTAAAATTGGCCATAATAAGACGGAGCAAGACTTTCCCAGCCTGCCCACAATGCAGGGATTTCTGGTGCTACCAAGCTCGCAAGACCCATCCCCTGCCCTGTGGACAGCAAAAAAAGGTCTGTCCGTTGATCAAGTGATGCCGATTCCGTTCTGTCATGCAGAACAAACTGCAATTCCGGCATAAAAGGGCGCGTGTAAAATCCGCTCCATGACCAATTTCGTCCTGCCGCCGAAAGACCTACACTCAAAGACAAGGCAGCACATGCAAGTGCCATGCACGTTAGTGCTATCTTCTTCCCCCACTTACTATGTTTCCACATCCACATTACGAAGATACAGAACACTCCACCCCATAGCATCTTGCCAAAAATGTAATAGCGCCCATACCCCGTTGTCGCATTCCACAAGAACATCGCAGCAAACGCGAGTACAATCAAGATTTTACAGGATGCAAAAGCGTCACCACATCGCTCTTGCACTCCACTCTGTTTCGTGTGCCAATAATGATATGAGAGCACGATTGCACCAAGCAAACCAAAGGACGAACCAACCGGCATCCAGTCAGGCATTTCACTTTGCCGTGCAACGAAGAAAATCCAAAAGACACCTTCAAAAAGATTTTTGGGGCCCCATCGCGTATCCTTAAAATTCTCAATTGGATAATATGGGGACTGAAACATTGCGTTATACCAAGGATACAAGGGGTTACCCGTGCAAATATAATTAAACGCAAGATATTCAAAAAAAGGGATCAAAAAGCAAGCCAGGCAAAGCATCCATGTTTTCCACGAAATTTCTCGCCTATGAAAGTAGAGATAAATCAAGACGCATGGAATGACATAAATGATATTCGTGAGTTTCAGCGCAATCCAACAACCGTTCAAAAAGACAAAATAAACGGTCATCCCAGTTTTCTGCACATTGTTTCGGCTCACCAGAAGCAGACGAAAAACTTCCAGACCGATTGGTATTGATAGGAGGTCGATATAATAAACGCCAAACATCGCAACTGCATCCATCGGGAGCAGAATCAGAAAAGCCCACAGCAGACGACACGACAAAATTCGTTCCAAGCGACCGTTCCCACGATCCCGCAGAGCCGGAATCCACCCCAAAAGAGCATAAATCTGAGTAAAGGCAACAATGGCAACGATTGTGTTCAGCATAGTCCCCATTCGATAGCCTAAGAGATATCGAAAATAGTAAAACAGCTGATCAGAAAGACTAAAACTCCACGCAACATAAAAACCGGAGTTCGACATACTCTGAAAATAATTGATGAACTCCGGTTTCTGTGCAAGCAAATGGTAGGAAAGCGTATCTGGCGCGATATCCGAGTAAACCGACATCACGCCCCCATAAAGGAAAATAATCATCATTCCAACAATTTGCTCTCGATTCATGCCAAGAGCTGAGACATCCCAATTCTTCCGTGTCACCCAAACAAAAGCCCCAAGCAAGATTGCAGATGCTGCCTGCGGCATACCAAAAGAAGGACTTACCTCCGCTCCCCATGAAAAAAAATAGATCCATTCGGTGACAATATTGAAACCCATATACAGAAAATACACTGCAACGATCCAATTGGAAACTGTGATCTTCGGATGCATCTCATACACTCCTTGACACATTTACTCAGCAATATCCTCCCGCCGATACACTCTGCACAGAATATCCCCCGGCAATATATTGAGTACGGGCATTCCCAATCGCAAGAGAATATAGGTGACAAATCCCGAGACTTTATTGGATGCGCTGACCATAATACGGTCATACAGCCCAGCCTTCATCATCGTTGTCAGCGAAATCTTATCGATAAAAATGAATTGTTTATGCTGCATCATAAGATCCAAACTTTTTTTGCCAAAATACCAAAGGTGCGGCGAGTAAAAATCACACTGCCATAGGCGCCGCCAAGAAGCGTCCAGCCCAAAGACCTGCATCATCTTTGCAACATGAAACAGTGTTCCCGCATTGTCCGGGCAGTTGACAATTAAAAAACCCTGCGGCTTTAACAGTTCCCTGCAGTTCTGTATTGTATTTTCAATATCCGGGATATGCTCCAAGACATCATTAAAAATGATAAAATCATATTTTCGGGAAACACCATGATCTTCCGGAGGACAGAAATCTTGTGGAAAAAGACCGTTCGCTACGTAATCTCCATACGGCTTCGCCATTTCAAAGAATTGTTGCTCAGGCTCGATGCCGTCCATCTTCACTCCATATGCAGAAGCCGCCTGTAAGAACCATCCGCGTGCACAGCCGATATCAAGACCGCGTACTTCACCTTCCTGCGGAAGATGTCGTTTCAGACAGTCCATTATGTCACGATAATTCTCTCTCCGCAACGGTTCCAAGGAATCCATAAGAGCCTGTTCCGCTGCAGTGTTTCCAGGGTTACGGTATGTATTCGTACCGGCAGCGTACAGCCCACATGATCCACAGCGAAACATCTGATTTTTTGCATCAATGCATTGCATATCGTGATGACAAATAAAACAATCCATCCTATTCACTCCTTTAGCCTCCCATATTGTTACACAAAAGGACTTTTTGGTAAATCTGCTCCAGAACCATATCTGTCTTTGCCGTATCGTGATGCCGCTCAATATAGTTCCGTGCCTGTTCCCCAAGCACCTCAAGCCTTTTTCTGTCACGCATAAGTGCCATCAGGCACTCTGCAAAAGCTTCTGGCGAATCTTCTACGAAAAGCCCTTCTGTCTCTGTCGCCGCAATCGCTCCTTTCCCCAAGGAAGTCACGACAACAGGAAGTCCGCATGCCATCGCTTCAAGAATCTTGCCTTGCATTCCTGAGCCTGACTGCATCGGCGCAACGGCAACACCACCTCGATTCAATGCATCGTTCATCGAATCAACATACCCTGTGACACGAACCTGTTGTTTTCCCTCTATTGCTTTCAATATCTGCGGCGCAGGATTTTTTCCGACGACCACAAATTCAAACACAGCTTGTTTTTTCAACAAAACAGGATATACATTTTGCAAAAACCAGAGTATCGCATGAATATTGGGAGCGTAGGAAAGATTTCCAGAGAACATAATCCGATGCGGATCATGCTTCTCCATACACGGATAAAACTCATCTACGGAGACGGTCGAGGGAATCAGTGTGATGTTGTCCGCATCAAAATACGCCTCATCCTTTTCACTTGTGAGCATCATCTGGGAAAACATTTGACCAATGAACCGTTCATAGCGAATAAGTCGCCGAAGTTCCTCCTGAAACACCCATTTTTTGATTCCATATTCAAACGGGATGCGCCGTTCAATGTTTAGACTCATGGAATCGACCAGATCAATGACACAAGGTATATTTTTGACATGCTTTCGATACGGCACCATGCGAAGCATAAAAAAATGAACTACATCAAAATGCTCCTGTCGAAGAAGTTTGATCAAACGCTGTGCAAATTGTCTTGATTGGAAGAACAGTACTTGAAGCGGCAGCGAGGACACGATTCCCTTCAGCGCGCCATAAAAAAAGGGGGCATAAGAGCCATGCCGGACAAGGTGAACGCCGCCCCTGCAAAGTGATTGGATATGCTCCATTCCATCGGGATTCATGGCGTCTGAAAAGCTCAACAGCGTAACTTCGTGTTTTTCATGCACCGCAAGCAAACGACGATACACCGTCAATTGATCCCCCTTGTGAAACGGATAGGGAAATCTCGGCGCGAGAAACAACAATCGCAAAACGCCTCACCCCTTTAGTAAAAAGTCATGGTCTCTGCCGCATTGTAATCCGACGGAATCCCAATATCAATAAAATCTCCGCACGATGCAAATGCGAAGATTTTTTTCTGCATCACGAATTTCTCCATGAAGTCCTTTTCAAATGAAAAAGACTTGCTCTCAATGATATCCAATGCGTCCCGTCTCATGCAGTAAATCCCACCGTTGATAAGTCCCAACTCCATCGGCTTTTTCTCCTCAAAAGCCGTGATTCTTACATCCTCCAGACGGACCGTTCCATAGCGCGAAAAATGCTTCATCTCCTTTACGGCAACCGTAACATCCGCTGCCATATTACGATGAAAGTGCATCATTTCACACAAATCTACGTCAAAGTATGTATCTCCATTTATGATGAAAACGTCGTTTTCTGCACAGGATTGGAGAGCCTGCTTGACCGCTCCGCCCGTAAGTAATGGTGTATCTTCCACGGAATACGTAATCGGAATTCCATTGTAGCTGTCCCGAAAGTATTCCTGTATGGATTCACGCTTGTACCCGACCGCCAAAACGATATGGTCTGCACCGTATCGCCGGACACAGTCCAACAAAATCTGCAAGAAGGGTATCCTCTTCGCCCCGATCGGTGCCATAGGCTTTGGCACGTCCAGTCCCAGAGTACGCAGACGTGTACCGAAACCACCTGCCAATATGATAATCTCCATAGCGAAACTTTCTCTTACTCGTCCAGTTCGTAATCTTCTGCTGTATAGTGAATGACCTGTGTGCCCGTATTTTCAAAAAGGAACGGAACATAGAGCAAGTCACTCAAGGCACGGCGAACTGCCTGCTGTTTTTCTTTTTCTACAAAGAAAAGTAAAAAACCGCCGCCGCCTGCGCCCAAGAGCTTTCCCCCAATCGCACCTGCCTGCAGAGCCTTGTCGTAGAGCAGATCAATCGCATTCGTAGATACAGACGCGCTCAATCCGCTCTTCAATCTCCACGAGTCATCGAGAAGTCGTCCAAATTCACGGATATCGGTCTTAGAGGTCAGAATCTGTTCCGCGTCATCCACCAGCGATTTCATCTTCAACAACATGTCTGTTTTGTCTTTCAGACTGCTTTCGGCACTTTTTTGAATATCTGCAGAAAATCGGGTGAATCCCGTAAAGAACAGCATGAGATTGAAATTTAGTTCATTTTTACGAGAGTTTGACAGAACAATCGGTCGAACAGTATAGCCATCACGATTCATGTCAATGCGGTTCAACCCTCCAAAGGAAGCCGCAATCTGGTCTTGAATACCTCCCGCCTCACCGCACATGACGCGCTCAATGTAGATTGCCTCATCTGCCAGCCTTCTATGATCGACGCATTTCCCTTTCAAAGCATAAAAAGCATTCAAAAGACCAACGGCAAACGAGCTGCTCGTCCCAAGGCCGGATCGTGCAGGGAGGTCTGCGTCGTACATCAAGCGGATTTCACGTATATCCAATTTCCGCATGGCTTCCCGTATCAAGGGATGCTTGATCTCATCAATCGAATTGACATATTCTGTCTGGGAATAGGTCAGATGCGTGCGATAATCAAAAAATCTGGGCAAGTGTCGAATATTGACATAGCAGTATTTATCAAACGTTGTGGAAAGCACTGCGCCGCCATATTGCTCGTAAAAGGATGCCATATCTGTGCCTCCGCCGAAAAAAGACATGCGGAACGGTGTACGTGTAATAATCATCCTACATCTCCTCTTCTCCGTTCAATACATACACCCACTGCTTTACATTGGCATCGCTTGCAAACGTCTCCTCAAAGAATGCTCTCGCGGTCGTTCCCATACTTTCACGTACACCGACATCGGACGCCATACGACACATATATCTTAGAAACTGCTGTGGGTCGCTCGTATGCATATATGGTGCTTCTTCCTTTGTCATAGTCCATACACCGCAGTGACATTCTTCCGTCGTGACAATCGGCATACCATACGCGAGGGCCTCCAACAGCTTGACCTTTACCCCCGAGCCCTTAATAATTGGAACAACGGCAAACTGTGCCCCGATCATACGTCGTTCCAGCTCTTCTTCCGAGAGGAAGCCGCTATATTCAACGTTTGGATACAATGCCAATTTTTTTTTGATCGTATCGTTGACCTTCCCCGTTATGACGAGCTTGTAATCCGGATAATTTTCCAAAAAGGAGCTCCACACATGTTTCAGCATCCACATAACACCATGCAGATTCGGATAAAACGACAATCCTCCTGTAAAGATGATTGTTTTTGAGGCATTCGTCTTCCAATATTTTTCTTTCTTAGGTAATACAGATGGTAAATAAGATATGCTTGTTGTGTCAAATTCTTTTTGCAGATCATGCGCATCCTGCGGCGAAATACATATTGTATGGTCAGCACATTTCACGATTTTTTTTTCCATAGAATAAATACGTCGTGCTTCCAATCCGGCAATCCAGTGAGGAAGTTTCAGGCTTTCCAAAAAATACTTGTACTCTACATTGTGTTCAACCAGAACGATCCTGATATGCTTCCGTTTTAGTTGTGGGACATCAAGCAAAGCTGCCGCAAATGGGCCTTCCAAAACAACCGTCCCAATGTTGTTTTCCAATATTTCAAACATGAGTGCATCCATGATATGCTGCGAGGATAGTAGCTTTTCCCATCGGCATCGCCCCCCCAGAAGCCAGGAAATTCCCCATCGAATCTTATAATACCAAGACGCTCCCTTGACATCCCTTTGAAATGGCTCGATGAGAAAAATATTCATAGCATCGGGGAAGTACGGCTTGCTTTTTTTCAGCGCGTCCTTTGTGCCCCCATGATTGAACATCACGAGCAGTGTCGTTTGTTTTTCGGCAATCGCTCGGACACGATAATATATGCCTTGCTTTCCTCCATCAGTCGGGGGCACAACGACCTGTGTCGTCAAAAAAAGAATTTTTTTCCTGTCCATTAGCACATTTCGTTCTCCATTTCGGAGCTGGCTCGACATACCTCCAACCATTTATCAACATTTTCCTCACTAGCATAGGTCGTATCATAAAAATGTTGTGCCCGTTCCCCCAACGAAGTAGCCATATAAACATCTTCTGTCAGATCATACATATGCTGCAAAAACATATCGGCATCCTCACCACACAAAAAAGGTTCTTCCGCTTTCTGTGTATCACCAAATATTCCTTGCCGTCCATGCAAAGTTGTTACGACAGGGGCACCGATCGCCATTGCATCCAAAAGTTTCACCTTGACCCCAGATCCTTTCAGTACGGGAACAACGATACATCTGCACGAGCTCTCCACCTCTCTTAGTTCATGCTCCGTTAGGAGCCCCGTCAGGCGGACATGTCCATAAGTCTGCGCGAGTCTTTCTGCCGCATCCGACCGCTTCCCTGTAATCCAAAGTTCCATCTTGGGAAACCGTTCTCTGTACCGCGAGAAAACCTCCTCCAAAAACCATATGACGCCTTCGTAGTTTGGGGGAAAGGACAGCCCTCCGGTAAACAGGATGTAGTTAGAATCCTGCGAATGCCAACGTGCATCCTCGCATGGAAGCACCGACGGCAGATAGACAACATTGGAAGCACCAAGCTGCTCTTTGAAATACTGTGCATCCCAAGGAGATATAGAAATCCCAAGATCGGCTTGCCTCAATATCTCAAGTTCATACTTTTTGATGCGCTCATACTCCATACTGCGTAAGAGAGTAGGCCAAGTCGTCGTCTCTTGGAAATAAAGATGCTCGATGTTATGCAGAACTACAACGATTTTAACGTTCCATTCCCGAAGCTGAGGCAAGTCTAGAAGTGGCGCAACAAAAGGAGATTCCAAAAGAACGGTCGTTACCTGCGTTTCCCTGATATACGCCATAAGACGTTCACGTTCTCTCACGGAATCTGTCACCAACGCTTGACGTGGCAATCCTCTAATGAACCAATGTATCGTCTGATGCATGAGTTCAACCCGTCCACACTCTATGCTCGGCTTTAAGATTTGCGGGATGATGCTAGAGTGGTAGACGTCATCAAAGCCGCCGTCTTCAACGACGATGTCCGCACTATTCACCATGCAGACCGACACACGCACCCGCCCACCTAATGCATTCATCCGATAATAGATGCCCTGTTTTCCTCCGTCGGTCGGGGGGTAAACTACCTGCGAGGATAGTATGAACAAATGCATGGACTCCCTCCCTACCGTCTGCACCATCGACACCCTTTCCACTCGCAGCAATGTTTCCGCCATCCGCGCCGCAAACGAATCTGCTGCAGGATCCCAGTTTTATCGAAAAGCCACCGAACTATGTTCTTTATCGTAGACGACTTCTCCTGTTTCCTCTTTGCGTAATAAGGTTCTATATCAACACCATTTTCCTGCAAGGCTCGAATATCTTCCAAACGCTGTGCTTGTGTCCCATTTCCGCTGATACCGTCATTGGCATAGTACGCCACAACCAAATCCGTTGTTTTTAACAAAATATCTTTATCTAGATAAAATTTTAAGAAATTCTTATAGTCTGCTGCGATACGATAGCTTGTATCGAATCTATACTTTTGCAGGAGCTCACGACGCACGAACATACCCTGATGTGGCGTATTGTATCCGGACATAACATCTTCTTCAGAAAAGTCACTGCTGTATACCTTTTCCATCCGATTGCCGGCATCAACCATCATCACAGACGCGCACAGGACATCGACCTCAGGTTTCTCCTGCAAATAGGATGCTACCTGAGAGATCGACGTCGGTGCAAGTAAGCAATCGTCCGCACCCAGATAGTAGATATAGTCTCCCGTCGCATAGGAAAGCCCCTTGTTCATGGCATCATAGATCCCATGATCCGGCTCACTCAACCAAAACGCGATCTTGTCTTCATATTTCTTTACAATATCCAGTGTGCCATCGATCGAACCGCCATCAATCAGGATATACTCGATGTTCTGATAATCCTGCCCAATGACACTACGAACAGCTTGCTCCAAAACAGCACTCGCATTATATGTCACCGTGATGATCGAGATCTTGAGATTTGACACATTTGCCCTTTCATGTTGCAGAATTTGAAGACTCAGGTCTCTGGGACAATTCCCTACACAATCGGTTAGGTTCACTTAAATCACACAATTCCGTGATGAATACCTATAAATTATAAATATCAATACCATGCAACATTTGAAACGTCTCCAACGCAAAAGAGTCTGTCATGCCGCTAATGTGATCAATGATTAAATGTGTTCGTAGCCAAAGTTCGTGGGTTTTAAAGTGGTCTTTCCCTTTATAACTATCTACGTCAGTTTTATACCGATTGACGTACCGTTCCCCTAAATGATGAAACAGCCTCGTTTCGATTGGATGTTCATTATCTTCTTCACCAACAATCCTATTAAAGTCTTCATAGGATAATTTGAGAAGCTGCTGATATTTCTGAAGCAATCCATGGATAACGGCATATCCTGTCAGCTCAATACTTTCTGCTTCTTTTGACCTATAGAGCTTTTTTCTGGAAGTTTTTTTTAGTGCACTTAAAAATACTCCATGCGGGGAATCTGAAGGGATTAAAGAGCCAGTTTTTCCTTCGCAGAGCTCATCAAACCGATTTTCAAATTCCTTAGCAGCATAATCTATTAAAGCACGGGACCAAAGAACAGCCACCTCAAGAGGAAATGTGCTTTTCGAAATACTCTTCTTCGGAATCTTTAGTTCTGTCGTTTGTGATGCACTTTCGTCTTTTCTCAACTCTTCTAAAAACTCATTTGGACGCACGATATTTTTTTCTATACCGTCCGAAATATCACTTAAACAATATGCGATATCATCGGCAGCTTCCATAATGTATGTCAATGGGTATCTCCTATTCGTCTGCATCCCCATCTTCTCCCACAACAAAGCAACGGTATCTTTTTCGCTGTGGAAGAATCCCGCTTTCTTCTCTATCTCCTTATTTTCCGATGATAAGTCACCCGCCATACGAACATACTTTAGACCTGCTAACAACGTCGATATCGTTAAGTTCAAACTATACTCATCTCGTTCACAGTGTAACTTAGAAACAATTCTAAATCCCTGTGGATTTCCATCAAATTCTCTAAAGTCGGCATTTAACTTCTGTATGGTTTCTGCGTCGATTTCCTCTCGGTCATTGACCAACTCCGGTAACTCTGACTTAGCCCATTTTTGAATTGCAGCCTCACCAAAGTGACCAAATGGCGGATTACCAATATCATGCAACAAGCATCCGTTCTCAACAATTGCAACCATGACGGGAATTTGCTCTGCGTCAATCCGCTGTTTGCTCAACAAGTTATAACCGATCTTGTTTGCTAATAGCCGCCCTAAATCAGCCACTTCCAGTGAGTGTGTCAAACGGGTTCGAACGTTACAATTAGGTTCAAGAGAGAAAACCTGTGCTTTTTGCTGTAATCTACGAAACGATGAACTGTAAATGATCCTAGAGCGATCACTATAAAAGTTTTCTATTGTTCTATCTCTAATGATAGTGGAATCTTGCAATCGATCCACCATAAAAAAACGATTGATTTTTCGATCATAGCTGTCCATGAAAGTTCACCTCATATTCCTTAGAAATCCCCATAGATATTCTTCTGTATATCGAACTTCTCCAAGCTCTCCTTCAGGCGCACACCATGTACGCCCTCCGTCGCACTCTTTTGAAAGAGGACGCGGACGGTTTGGATGATGATAGTGAGATCGATACGGAGGCCGGCGTTCTGGATGTAGACGAGGTCGTAGATGAGCTTATCGTACGCGGTCGTATTGTACTTTCCGTAGACCTGTGCAAGCCCTGTGATGCCGGGTTTGACATTCATTCGATATACGTATTCTGGAATTTCCTGTTTGAACTGTTCGACAAAAAATGGACGCTCCGGGCGCGGTCCGACGATGCTCATATCGCCCACGAGGACATTCCATATCTGCGGGAGCTCGTCAAGCCGAACTGCACGAAGGAACGCTCCGAGGCGCGTAATGCGAGGATCATTCTCCTGCGCAAGCATGGGGCCACTCAATTTTTCGGCATCGACACGCATCGTGCGGAACTTGTAGACCTTGAACGGCTTTTCATAGCGTCCTAACCGTTCCTGACTGTAGAAGATTGGTCCCGGATCGAAAATCTTGATGGCAATCACCGTCAGGATCATGAGCGGAAGCGCAAGGAGGAGGCCCGTCAACGCGACCATGATATCCAGAATCCGCTTCAAGCTGCGCTGCTCCAAGGTCGGAGAAAGACGCTGCGGGCGAAAGACGGGCACATCGTCGATCTTGTCCAGCGTCATCCCGCTGCAGAACACCTCATACGAGTTGGGAATCAGGAGCGCCTGCTTTTCGTGCAGGTTGCAATAGTGCACGATCTTTGCCTTGTCCTTGAGTCGAATATCAGGGCAGATAATAAGGACATCCACCTGCTCCGCCGCAGACTCCCAGTCACTCCCTGTGAGATCTGTGCAGATGGATCGCAGCTCCATCGCGAGTTGCGGTTGCTGCTGCATGCGATAGTAGACATGCTGACATTCTTCCTCGCTGCCAATCAGCATGACGCCACGAATTTCCTGATATGCTCTGACATAACGCCAAAGAAGATGCCGCCATGCAGCAAGCAGGATAAAGTCAATTCCCGCACACCACAGCAGTACGCCGCGTGACAAGGAAAACTCACGAATGAAAAAGGTCAGCGCCATCATGAGGACGAGCATCTGCACCATACTGACCGCTACAGAGAGCAGGATCTCTGCAAAACGCTTGCGCTCGATCGTATAGAGTCCGTTGATGTTGAACAGCAGTCCTGTCAGTATGACCTGCACAGGAAGCATCCCTTGGTATAAGTCAAAGTTGCTAATGAGACTGCCGCGCGCCAAGATGACCGTCGTAACAAAAAGGTACACCAGAACGGTGATCCCCATATCGCCGAGCAGCAGTACCAGCTTCTGCGACATGGGAAAGTTCTTTTTTCCCATGGTGTTCCCTCCTACTTAGTCTCATTATAGGCACAGGGTATTGGCATGTCAACGAATGCCCCATCAGACCATCAAAACACGCTAAATTTGCTAAGGCAGAAGATTGAAAAGTGCGTTATTCTCCAGAATGATCCATACCTGACCACGCAGATGCCCGATATATAGATCGACCAAGCCAAAATAAAACGCAAGGAAGAGTACAGCGGCAAAGATACCATACCGTTTCCACGGCGTTTGTACGTAAGGAAGCGATAACAATATTGCCGCGTACGCGATGGGCAGTATATTCCGTGGGAATCGCGTCGCAAAGTTGATGTCCAGAACGAACAGGGGGAAGAAGCAGATCTGGTATAGATACAGCTGATAGGCAAGGTTCACGAAGCGGCTCTGCAGTGAGTCACCCTCTGTCCACTGCAGCCTCTTTCGGGCATAGTAGAGCAGGACGGCGAGCAGCAGGATGGCGAGGTACAGCTTCAAAAAACGGGAGTCCGCCGCCGCACCTATGCCGAAATAGTACGCCGCCCGTGCAAAGAGGTCTCCTTGCGAGCTCAGCCACGCGGCGAGAACCTGCCAGGCCTCGCGGATGTCATGACGGAACGCTATGCCAATGAATCCGACAAACACGAAAAATTGCGGAATACGCCGCCATTTTTCGTGTTCATAGAGCACATGAAAGAGCAGAAACGGTACATAAACGAGCATGAGAGGCTGTATCGCAGCAGCGAAGAAAACGAAGAGAATCGCAAGAAGATATGATTTCCGATCTCTGCACGAAAATAAATAGATGCAAAAAAATAAAAGACTCTCGATAATGAAATTACGTATTTGGATTGCATCCATGAAGAAGGGGTACATCAGATAGAGCAAAAAAAATGCGCAGACCGGTACCCGCATTCGGCAAGCCGTCACAAAGAGCAGTATCAATGGCACAAGAAGCAAGAAGAATCGAAACAGAACGTAATCCAGCCCGAAAAATGCTCCTGCCAGATTCAAAAGGACGAAGCCCTTATCCGCATGGAGGAAGGGATTCTCATGATTCATCCACGCAGCAGAGATATGTTCGTAAATTTCCTGATAAGGAAGATAATCTATATTGTTGGTGCACAGCCCCATGAGTAACAGGAGCGTCAGCCAATAGATTCCATCTAGCCAAAAGTTTTTTCCCCGAAGCAGGAAAAAATGTGCAAGCGCCACGATCGTCACAATAATGAGAAAAATGGTTGCTATCCGCCTCTCCTCCTTTTTGACAGCGAATATTAAGTAGATACCAATTCCTTTAAAAGAACGTCCAAGACAACACGCATGGAGTTCCGTTTCCGGTTGTACTGTTGTCCTTGCCTAGCGATATGCTGGCGTGCACTTTCATTCTGTAGATAATAATCGATGAGCTCTATCAATTGCTCCGTGTCCTTATATTGCAAAAGATCCACCCCAATGCGCACCCTTCCATTGCCCTCCTGTCTAGCATCCATAATTTGCAGGGCCCCTGAAGCGAGAAGTTCAAAGGTGCGGGGGTTGATACTGAAGTGTTCCTTCATACCGATATTGAGGCAAATACGGCTTCTTCGGTAAATACGAGCTGCCTCTTCGATCGTCAAAAGACGATTTTCAACAAATGAATAGAGAACGGGATGTCTTTTCTTGAATGACAACCGCTTCCAAAAACGGTCGTCATACCATCTTCCACCCACAAACAGTGTTCGATTACGGGAAACGGCATAGTGTGATACCGCATCCAATATTTCAAGTCGCTCCTCAGACGGCATGCCAATAAAGGCGATATCAATATCCCGCATCCCTCCTTCCTCCACGCTGTATAACGCTTCATCATAGCCCAGTGGTAGATAGAGCGCCCTCCCCCCATAGTCCTCTAGCAGGCGCAAATCTCTTCTTTCAAACACTGCAACACATGAAAGATACGGCAGGAGCTGTCGAAGTTGCTCTTCTCCAAATCGCACCACTCCATCCCAAAGCCAAAGGACAAGGGAATTGCCCAATTGCGACAGTGTTTTCGCCAAAGCCACCGAAAGCATCGTGCCATTGAGGACAAGAACGACATCGGGCCTTTGGCATTCCACCTGTGTCAAAAATGCCTTCTCCCACGTTTTTTCATGCGCCGTGCGCAGAAACTCACACCCCAACTTATACAGTTTGCGCTTCCAATAGGGAATCGTTGTATAAAATTCCCGCATAGGGAAAAAGGTTGCTTGATGCCCAGTCGCATGGAGCGTGCGCAGAACGCAATCGGCGTACCCATAACGCATGGGTCCCGTCACCAAGAATCGCAACTTGCATCCCCCTTCGTCTAGCGCAAGACCATACGGAGCATTTCTGGCATTGATCTTGCCTCACGAACCTTGGATTGACCATTTTTTGCAATGGCGAGACGTTCGGATTCGTGATCAAGATAGTACCGTATCTTCTCTATCATTGTCGTTACATTTTCAAAGGCGACAAGGTCTTGATTTGGCACCAGTATATCATAATCGTCTCGCTTGTCGACAAGCTCAAATCCTCCTGCCGCTAAGATTTCGTACGTCCTGGGGTTGCACCCCCTCGCATCTACTCGATGCAGGTTGACGCAGATACGCGACATCGCGTAGCACTTAGCAGCCTCTTCTGGCGAAACCATCCGATTTTCCACACAGGGATAAAGCATTCGATATCGAAATCGAAATAAAAATTTTTTCCACGGATAACGCCGCTCCCAGAAGGGGCCAATGACGCGAAGCCGTACGCCAACTAGTTGTTTTTGTATTCCTTTTGCTAAATCTTCCAAGAGGCGTAACCGTGAGCGGTATGGCGTTCCGATAAAGAGAATGTCCTGCTCCTTTTCCTGCAGGCCCCCTTGCCGCCCATACGCATCCGTGTAACCAACGGGGACAAACCGGGCAGGAATACCATGTGAGGAGATCCATGCCGCATCTGTCCGCTCATAGGAAGCAACTGTATCGAACAGTCTGCAAAAGTCGAGTAGTGCTTCTCTGCGCTCGCACACATCAATCATCCACACACAAAGAGAACAACTTATTGCATGTGCTGCCTCACGTATACGGCACATTTCCTCATAAGAAAATACTGTATCGGGAAGATTTACAAAGAGCAGCCGTTCAGGATGCCAAGCAGAAATCGTCTCGATATACGTAGCAAAGCGAGACTCGTCGAACTGGCGGCGCATCCTATGCAATCCAAGCTCATCGCACTTCTTTTCAATATAGGAACAGCTCGTCTCAAATGAGTTGAGACTGAGCATACAAACCTCATGCCCAAGTGTCTGAAGTGCAGAACGTATGTGCAAAATTCCTTCATTTCGCGATAAGATGCAAAGCGCAATTTTCATGCAACATTTTCTCCCCCTTCTCGATACTCTGCCTTCCTTTTATGCGTATCACAATTCCTGTGCAAGTATCCGTGTTTAAATTCTAAACGAGCTCTTTGAAGATCATTGATAAGCCGATTCCCATATTTTTGATATGATATCTTATAAGAAAATCGACGTAAAGCAGGAATGGATTTTGGGCATATGTGTCAATATTATTAATAACGCGAATACGAATCTTTCTGTAACAGAAACTTGATGTACTCCATATTTATTGTAATAATAACCTCATCAAGGAATGTATCCCGAAGGGACTATATGGAAAGCTTATACAAACGTGTGCTAGCTAATAAACAGTATGAATATCTCTCTTGTAGCGCCGATTCCTGTCATTTCCACTTTTAAATTCTCTATATTACTGGTTCGCTTCTGTAATTTCCTGTGCGAAGTCGTATCCCGAAATATAGCTGAGATTCTGTCGTATCTTCGAAGTGTCCACATTGCTGTGCCAGATATTCCTCATATCCCAGTACCGAAACAGGTAAACTTCTGCGCTATCTCTTTCTGTCGTCAACAATGTAAATGTCGCTGCCATCACAAGTATAAGACAGGAGATCAAATATCATTTCTTAGAATAGCTCCAACGTCTTGAGCAGAAATACCCATCCAAAAATTGTGAAGCAGGACAATGCGCTGCTGTATACGACACAGTTGCCGGCGAGCTCGGCATCCGCCCGCATCTGCTGCGCCATGGCAAATCCTGCAACAGCACAGGGCGTGGCAAATATGGCGACGAGCGTGACGAGTTCCACACCCCGGAAGCCGAGTGCGATCGCGAGTGTAAGCATAATCACCGGCACAAGGATCAGACGCGATACCAGGCAAAAGACAAGCTGGCGCAGGTGCTTGCGGAAGCTGCCACCGCGGAAGGAGGCCCCGAGGATGATAAGTGCCACGGGTGTCGTAGCCGCCGCGATCTGCGCCACGGGTTTCAGTACGGGGCTAGGGATCGGCAGCTCCGCGAGACGACAGAGAGCCCCTGCGATCGCACCCATAATCATAGGATTCAAGAGAACGCCACGCAGGATCGGCAGGAGATCGAACCGTCCGCCGCGAAAGGTCTCGAGAACGAGCACGCCGAGGACGTTGTAGAGCGGAACGATCGCAGCGACCATCATCGTCGGTATGGCAAGCGCCGCATCGCCGAAGATATTGCTGATGAGAGGGATGCCCATGAGCACGAAGTTGCTGCGAAAAATCGCCTGGATCATCGGCCCGCGCCGTGCATTGTCCGCCTCAATCCGACAGGCGATGATACCGAAGACAAGCGCCGTGAGGAGCACACCGCCCGCGCCGAAAAGCATCAGTTCCGGCTGAAACGCCGTCCCCGGATCGGAGACATAGATGTTGTAGAACATCATGAAGAAGAAGAACACCTGGAACACCATGCGGTTCACATGCAGGAGTTCCTCCTCCGTGAGCAGACGCGACCGCTTTATAAAAACGCCCACGGCCATCAGGCAGAACAAGGGGACGACGCCGCCAAGCGCGACAAAAAAATTGCTGAGCATAAAAAAAGCGCCTCCCCATCCATTGTCCTATATTATAACAGGAAAGGACAGGAGAGGCAACGGATAAAAGCCCGGCCCGCGGCGACGGATTGCCTGTATTTTCACGCATTGCGGAGAATCTTTATTCACACAGGCGCATCTTCCGTTCACGGAATGTGACGACCTGCAGATCGAACGCGCGGGCAAGCTCCTGCGCGCGCGCGTAATGGTTCCCGACAGTATTCGGAACATGGGCGTCCGATCCGATGGTGACAGCCCGCCCGCCGAGTTCGCGGTAACGCCGATAGACGGGTGCGAGTTCCTTGATGCCGCGCGGTGCACCGAGACGGCGCGTATTGATCTCGATGACAGTATCGGTCTCGACGAGTGCACGCAGGACGGCATCCATATCGTCGGTAAATTCTCCGTAGGAGATCTCGGGATTCTCGAACGGCGCATTGCGCGCTATGTAGTCGATATGTGCAAGCACATTGATGAAAGGATGCGCATAGATCTCGTCGCGCATGACAGTAAAGTACTCATGGTACATTTCCGCCTTTGCACGCCCCTCAAAGGTCTCGGCAAAATATAAATCTTTCACGTCCAGAAAGTGAATGGAACCGAGCACAAAATCAAACGGAACGCGCTGCAAAAACGCGGCATTTTTCGCGCGCGCACTTGCCATCATTCCCATCTCGACGCCGAGCAAAAGGTTCCCCTCGGCCCGCAGCGGCTCATATGCCGCCCAGTATTCCTCCGGATTGAAGATAAACTCCTCCGCCCCTGCCGCGGGGTAGTCGTAGTCCAGATGCTCGGTAAAGACGAGCCCGAGCCCCTGCTTCTCCGCCGCCGTCAGCGCCTCCACGGCCGTCATCTCCGCATCGGCAGAAAATGCCGTATGGATATGGCTGTCAAAAAACATTGTTACGCCTCCCGCATTTCCAGATCTCCAACGGCGTCAGACAAACGCGCAAAGTCCGCAAGAGAGAGCTGCTCGCCGCGTGTATTCTCCGCAATCCCTGCCGCCGAGAGTCCTGCACGGCTCATCTCCTTCGTCAGCCCTGCACCCGTCAGCGCGTTGAGGAGCATCTTGCGCCGCTGTCCGAATGCGGCGCGGATCAGACGGAAAAAAAGCTTTTCATCGGTCGGCGCAGCGGCCGGCGTCTCCCGCACGCGGCAGGCGACGACCGCACTCGTAACCTCGGGCGCAGGCATGAACGCACGCGGCGGCACATCCATAACTATGCGCGGCTCGGTGAAATACTGCACGGCAATCGAAAGTGCGCCGTAGTCCTTTGATCCGGGGCGCGCCGTCATACGGACAGCGACCTCCTTCTGCACCATCGTGACAAGGCGCTCGATCGGCAGGCGCTGTTCGAGCAGCGTCATGATGATCGGCGTCGTGATGTAGTAGGGCAGATTTGCAGCGACCTTAAAGCGCTCGCCCTCCTTTAGTCCGAGGATTTCCGGGATATTCAGCTTCAGGATGTCCCCCGGCACAATCGTGACATTGTCATAGCCCTTCAGCGTCTCGGCAAGCACGCGCGGCAGTTTCTTGTCAATCTCAACGGCTACGACCCGCGCACCGGTCTCAGCAAGGCCCTGTGTGAGCGTTCCGATGCCGGGTCCGATCTCGAGCACCGTATCTCCCGGCGCGAGTTCCGCCGCCTCCACAATACTGCGCACGATGCCCGCATCCACGAGGAAGTTCTGCCCGAGCCGCTTGCTCGCGCGCAGGCGGAAGGCACTCAGTATATGGCGCGTGACCTTGGGATCAGCAATGACGGGAATTCCTGCGTTCATGACAGCTCCTCCATTGCAGATTCAAATTCATCGCGCGTAATCCCATAGGTATTGAGGCGCCGGAGAAAAGTCTTGGCATTCGCAAAGCCGATCCCGAGACGCCGGCCGAGGCATGCGCGCCGTACAGCAGCATCCTGTGTTCCCGTGAGTCCGCAGGTCATCATATCACTCATGGAAAAAAGAGGCTCCGAACACTCCATCGGCGTACGAACGAGCGCGAGCGCCGCACGGATAGCGGCAGGATTTGCCTGCTCTACGCCGATATCTCCATCGTTCACATTCGTCGCATCCTCGACAGGAATGAAGGCGTGCTTTGCACGCGGAAACATCTCTGTCAGCCGCGCGCGGATGCGTTCGCCGACGGTATCGGGATCGGTGAGGATAATGATGCCGCGTTTTTCGTAGGCGGCGCGAATGTTCTTGATCGCGGAATTCCGCAGGCGAAATCCGTCGGTGATGATGCAGTCCGCCTCAACCGCATGCCGCACCGCGGCAACATCCATCTTCCCCTCGACAACGATGACTTCTTTGATCACAGCCGCCTCACAGCTTCCCCGTACAGTTTCTCGTGAATTGCCTCAATCGGCAGCGGCACGCCGTCCGCGCTCGAGGCGATGCGCACCCAGCCGTAGCGCTCGGCGAGGAGGACATAGGCGGCATGTGCACGTTCGAGATAAGCGGCGTCGCGCTCGTGGATATCGGGTGCTGCTCCCTTCTCCTTTGCCCGCATGGCGATCAGATGATCCGCCGCGCACGGCTCCATATCGAGGAAGAACACGGCATCCGGCACAGGCAGCCCCATCTTGCGGAACTCGAGATCGTAGAGCCAGTCGAGATATGCGTCCCGCTCCGCTTCGTCTCCGATCTTCACCGCTTGATGCACCATATTCGAGGTCGTATAGCGGTCGGCAAGGACAACAGCGCCCGCCTCATAGTCCCGCCCCCACTTCGTTCGATAGGAGGCATAGCGGTCCACGGCAAAAAAAGTCGAGGCAGCATAGGCGTTCACATCATCCGCATGCGTACCGAAATCTCCGCGCAGATACATGCGCACAAGCATGGACGAATCCGCCTCATAGTCGGGAAAGGCAACGGGAACAACGCGGCGCCCTTCCCGCACAAGCCGCTCTGCGAGCATGCGTGTCTGCGTCTCCTTGCCCGAGCCGTCCCCCGCCTCAATGATAAAAAGCTTTCCTTTTGCCATCGTCATCCTTCCGCAATCACCGTCACCGTCCGAAGAGACATATCCGCCGCACCGACAACGTGTGCACCGACCGCACGCATGGCACGCAGGTAGCGAAGCGTCTCCCGATCAATCACATCGCCGGGCGCAAGCACGGGAATCCCCGGCGGATAGAACATGATCGTCTCCGCCGCCGTACGCCCCGCGGCAGATTCCGCCGCAATGCATTCGCTGCGCGCAAAATATGCATCCCGCGGCGAGAGTGCCGTCTGCGGCAGAGGCGGCAGCGCAAGAAATGCTGTCTCCGACCCGCGTGATGTACACACGGGAGCATTGCGTTGCGCCATGCTCCGGAGCGCAGCGAGCAGCAGTTCTGCCTCCCGTTCTCCGTCCGCATAGGAGAGCAGAAAGAGCACATTGCGCGCATCGGCAAGCTCGCAGGCAATGCCGCGCCGCCGCAGTTCCTCCTCCGCTGCAAAGCCCGTCATGCCGAGGCCTGTAACCTGCACCGTGATCTTCGTCGGATCGAGCGCTGCCGCCCCTGCCGTGCCCATATACTCCGGCCCGAACGACCAGAGTCCCTCGATCTCATTGATCCGGCGGCGCAGCTCCCCGGCCAGACGGATGGCGGAGGCGAGGCGTCCCCGCCCCTCCTCCGCCATCTGTGCCCGCGCTGCGTCGAGTGAGGCGAGCAGGACCTCATTCGGACTCGTTGACTGCATGATCCCCGATGCCGCACGAATGCGCTCTACCGAAACACGTCCGCCGCGCGCCAGCAGCATCGAAGTCTGCGTCAGCGAACCGAGCAGCTTATGCGTGCTCTCCGCCGAGAGGTCTGCCCCCGCCGTCATTGCAGACGGCGGCAGCGCGTCCGAGAAGGCGAAATGCGGCCCGTGCGCCGCGTCCGTGAGGAGCAGCATATCATGCGCATGCAGGAACTCCGCGATCGCCGCCAGCTCTGCTGCCACGCCGTAATACGTCGGATAGACGAGGAGTGCCGCGCGCGCCTCGGGGTGTTTCCGCACGGCATCCTTCACCGCCCCGAGCGATATGCCCATCGCAATGCCGAGGCGCATATCGATCTCCGGCTGCAGCCAGACGGGCCGCACCCCCGTGAGAATCATCGCACCGACGACGGACCGGTGCGCATTGCGCGGCACGAGGAGCACATCGCCGGGCGCAAGCGCCGCCATCAGCATGGTATGAATCGCGCCCGTCGTCCCGTTCACCATGAAATATGCCGCATCCGCACCGTACGTCTCTGCCGCCAGTTCCTCCGCCGTGCGGATACAGCCCGTCGGCGCATGGAGATCGTCGAGTTCCGACGTCAACGAGACATCAGCGCGCAGCCCTTCCTCTGTAAAGAAGCGGCGCAGCAGCAGATGGGCGCCGCGTCCGCCCTTATGCCCCGGCGTGTGGAACGGCAGGACGCCGCATCCCGCGTAGCGGAGCACCGCCTCCGCAAGCGGCGCGCTCACCGATCCTCCGCCAAGCGGTTCTCCACGCGCAAATGTACCTTTGTCCCCTTGCCCGGCTCAGAGAGGATCTGGATCGCCGCGCCGATGATCTTGGCACGCTCCTCCATCCCGATCATACCGAAATGGCGCCCCCGCTGCCGGCGCTGCGTCTCCATATCGAGCGCATCGTCTGCATCCTCCGGCTCCTCCACACGGCGATTCGGATCGAATCCTACGCCGTCGTCCGCGATGAGCACCGTAAGTGCCTGATCCGTGTAGTGCATGCGCACACGCACCTTGTCGGTCTTGGCATGGTGAACGACATTGTTCAGTGCCTCCTGCACAATGCGGAAAATCGCGATCTCCACATGTTTTGGAAGCGCGTAATACGTCCCCTCGAGGCTGAATGTCCCGCGGAGCTTCCCGCGCTCGCCGAACAGCCGGACGAGCTGCTCCACCGCCTGCGGCAGCCCGAGATCGTCAAGCGCCATCGGACGCATGTCGAAGATGATCTGCCGCACGCCCGTCAGACATCCTCGGATCTCCTCGCGCAGCTCAACGAGCGTTTTCTTTGCCTCCGCCATGTCCTGGTCCATCAGCCGCTCCGTGATCGTTGTCGTAAATAGGGCATTCGCCAAGTCCTGCGCAGGACCGTCATGGAGCTCGCGCGAGATACGGTAGCGCTCCTCCTCTGTCGCCTTGATGATGCGCGCGCCGACAAATTTATCCTTCTGCACCGCCTCGATCTTCCATATAACTCCGCTGACCTGCGTGCTGAGATAGCTGAGAACCGATCCGATGGAAAGTGCCATGTGCTCGGCACGCTCTACCACCGTAAAGAGATAGCGCAGGCGGATCTCGAGCTTGTCGCGCTCCACGCGCATCGCCTGCTCCTTCTCGCGCTCGATCGCGAGGTTGATCTGGATGATCGAAACCGCCTCATAGCTCTTTCGAATCTCCTCCTCCGTATGCTCGGAGAAGTTTCGGCTCACCTCAGCAAGCCGCTGCTTCGCCCGCTGCTCGTCCGCCGCGAGGGCATCCACGCGCGCGATCGTATCCGCGACGTTCTTTTTGAGCTCTGCGAGCCGGTCTCGCGCCTCGTCCACCTCATTGCGCGTATTTTGATAGATGTCAAAAATCTGCGTCTTATTGTCCTCGATCGTGTCGATCGTATTGGTCAGGAGCCTGCGCAGCTGTCCTTCCTCAAGGCCCTCTTCGATCCGCTCGTCTGCCAAATCGGCACGCGCATGGCGCTGTTTCTTACTCGTACGCATCCGTCCCCTCCTGCACTCTGTCATGCGCCTATTGTACCCCATTTTCCCGTAAAAGTCACGCAGACTTCTCCCTTGCATTTTTCTTAAAAAATCGGTAAAATGACCAAATGGAGAGAAAACATATCCACAACAGATAAAACGAAAGCACAGGTGATCCGCATGAGCATATTCTCACGCTTCCTCCCGAAGCGCAAACCGCCAGAACTTAAAAACAACATCCCGAAGGAGAAGGAGAACATCCGCAAGACCTTCGGCGTCTACTGCAAAAATCATCACGGCGGCAGGAACGGGAAGCTCTGCCCGAGCTGCACCGCGCTCCTCGCCACCGTCTTTACAAAGATGGATCGTTGTCCCTACGGCATTACAAAGCCGATCTGCGACCGCTGCGACCGTCCGTGTTTCGGCACGAAGGCGACGCAGGAATTCCTCGCCATTATGAGCAGCGCCCAGCGCGGCATGTTCCTGCGCCACCCCATCATGACGATCCGGCACAAGATCGCCGGCATGGGCGTGAACTACGCGAAATACCAGCGGGACAAAAAGACCAGCGAAAAGCTGAAAGCGAGAGAGCAGGCCGCAAAAACACGCGCAAAGGAAAAAGAGAAAAAAACAACATAAAAGGAACCTCCCGGAATGAAACGGGAGGTTCCTTTTACATTTCAGTCCCCTGTTATGCCAGCTTCTTGATATAGTCCTTGAGCTCTTCTGCCGCATGCGTCACACGCGAAAGATTCGCCGTAATCTCCTGCGTCGACGCCGCCTGCTGCTCGCTGATCGCACCCGTCGTCTCGATGGATCTCGAGATATCCTCGACTGCGCGGTTCATCTCGTTGAGCGTTACCTGAATGCGCTCCGTTGCCTCGCGTGACTGCTCGGCAAGCTTGCGCACCTCCTCCGCCACAACCGCGAAGCCGCGTCCCTGCTCGCCGGCGCGCGCCGCCTCAATCGCCGCATTCAGGCCGAGCAGATTCGTCTGGCCCGCGATATTCGTGATAAAATCGATCACCTTGATCGTGTCGGCATTGCGCTCCTCCAGGAACTTCGCCTGCTTGACCGACTCCTGACCTGCGCTCGCGAGTTCTGTCGCGCTCTGCGCAACCTGCTCGATCGCCGCGTAAACCGTCTGCGTTGATGTGGCGATCTGCTCAACCGCTTCAAGCAGGCGCTCGTGGTCAATCTTTGTCTCTTCTGCCATTTTCTCTCCCTCTCTGATCCACCCTGATAATGATGTCATATACGCTGTCTGCTATCATTTTAATTCAACATATATGAGAAAAAACCTTCCAAGATAAAAAATTATCTCTGATCTTCCGGCATGAGGATAATGTTCACCGGCAGATTGGATGCGCCGGGCGGCGAGTACTCGAACTGCACGGACTGATCGCTCGAATATGTGCCAAGATCGGCGAGCTCCGTGTACTCTGTGAGCAGCAGCCGCCCCTCCGCGCGCGCCTGTGCCGCCTGTGCGGATTCCGGGCGCATCTGATCGCCGAAATACGGACGGAGCGACGGCGTCTCCACGAGGCGCTTCTTTGTCCCGCTCACCGCACGCATGGCACCTGCATAGACACCTCCGAGCGGGCTGAGAAAGTATCGCGTCTGCACGCGCCCTGCCGTTGGTATATTGATCTGATAGAGGATGCCGTAGTTGCCGTAGTTGACGACTGCAGTACCGTCTGTCGCATCGACGCCGCTGCGGTAGGTATCGTGCACATTGTCGCCGATAGGGAAGTAGACCGCCCCGTCGCGGGCCGGATAATAGACCTTCCCCGAGGTGACGATGCGGTTCATCCCGCGGAACGTTCCGCGCAGCGCAATCTCATCGCGCGGAAGCACGTGGGCCGTACGAAGGAATGCAAATGGGTCGACGTCGGCGCCGTACATGATGACAGAGACCCGTACGGGGGCGCTCGCATGGAAATCATAGACGCCGTAAACCAGCTCCCCCGGTGCGAGAACGGTTTCATCCATCGCAGGTGCGAGCAGGCGCGGACGCTCCTTTGTCACATGGATGCGCTCACTCATCTCCTGCGGGTCAAAGTAGCCGATCTGCGTTGCCTTGCCGACATACAGATAGTCCACACTTGGCATACTTGCCGCGCCGCGGGTCACAGAGACGACCGCAAGATCCGCATCCGTCTCAAGAATAACGGCGACCTTCTTCGGCTGTGCCGTATCGTTCAGATGATAGTAGAGGATGCGTGCGTCCCCCTCCACCGTATCGCGGTAGAGGATTCCGCTCTCCTTGACGTACTCCGGGCTGTCGGAGAAAAGCAGCGTGCCGCCCGTATCGCGGGACTCCACATCCCAGCGGCGCATCATGCGCGACGCTCCGGGTGAGAATATGCTGTTCTGCGGAGGCGCCTCCGCCTTGATGATGCTGGCAATGCGGCCGCGGATATCCACCTGTGCCGTTCCCCTTTCACGCATGATCGTCGTTCCCGCACTGTGGGGCGCCGCCCCTGCATATCCCGTCAGGCAAAGAAGCGCGAGCATCAGCATTGCTGCATCCCGAAACATTCCCTTATTCATGTCTCTGTCTTACATTCCCTTCATTTTACAGATCATCCCCGCGCAGCTTTGCCCTCAGCTGCATAAGATTGTCCCGCAGAGCCGGCGGGAGTTCCGCCATCCGCACATCCAACCGCGCGGCAATGTCCGCCTTCATGAGGCGCAGACGGAACTCCGTCAAGCCGAAATGCGGCGGCGGGATATTGACACGGTGCAGGAGATACGGATTCGTCTCCGTATTGTTCAGCCCCGCTTCACCCGTCACCGCCGTCAGATAGTCCTCCTCCGCGAGCATCGCAACAATGCTGTCATCGTAGGCGCCGTTCGGATAGGAGAAGCTGTAGATGGTCTTCATCCCCTTCCACTCGAGCATCAGCTTCGAGAGGCGCAGCTCATCACGCTGCTGCGCCGGCGTGAGGGTCGTGAGCGGCAGATGATTCGCCGTATGGCTGCCGATCTCCATGCCGCGCCGCTCCAGGTCAAAGAGATCCTCCCATGTCATATAGCCGGGCTGCCCGATGTCGTTCGTCACCATATAGAACACCGCCCGCATCCCGCGCTCCTCGAGCATCGGAAGGACTACACGGTGGTTGTCCTCATAGCCGTCGTCAAAGGAGAGGATAACCGGTTTCTCCGGCAGCTCCTGCTTGCCCTTGCGGGCCCGTGCATAATCCTGCGGCGTAATGGTCGTATAGCCCTCCTCCCGCAGGTAGTCGAGCTGCGCCGCAAACTCCTCCGGAGGAACGACATACGGCTCTGCGTCGGGCCGCGGATTCTCCGTCACCATATGATACTCGAGAATCGGAAATCCTGCGGGCGGCACTGCTGTCAGAATCCATACGACAAATGCACACAGCAGCAAAGAGGGCAGCGAAAAGCTCCTCCCGAACCGTCGGCCTATTCCTCTGATCAAATCGATACCTCCTCCGCCATCGCACGAATCTTCCGCAGGCGATGGCTCATCCCAGACTTACTGATGTGGCAGAGAGCGGCAAGCTCTGCCATGCTGGCCTCCGGATGCAGGCGCCGCATCTCGGCCGTCTCACGCAGATCCTCCGGCAGAGAGGAGAGCATTCCCACCGAATGCAGGCGTTCAATCGCCGCCAGTTGCTCTGCTGCCGCATCCACAGCACGCTGGAGGTTCGCTGTCTCGACATTGACCAGACGGTTCACCTGCGCGCGCACCTCCTTCAGATTACGTGCGACCTCGATCTCCTCTGCCGCCTCCTCCGCACCGATGAGGGAGAGAAAGTCCATGACGGCATCCCCCTCTTTGAGATAGACGACGTACGTGTCGCGCCGATCCGTCAGCCCCACCGGAAAATGCAGACGGCGCAGGAGCGTATGGAGCCCGCGCCCCATCACCGCGCTTTTCGTCGTGATCTCGAGATGACAGCTTGCCTCGGGACGGTTGACGCTGCCGCCGCCGAGAAACGCTCCGCGCAGATATGCCGCGCGACAGCATTTCCTGCGCAGGAGCGTTCGATCCGTTCCCGTACGCAGCGTTCCCCTGTCGAGGAAGCCGAGCCGTGTGAGGAGCGGCGTGACGCTCTTGCCCGCAGCGATGTTGACGATGTAGGTACGGCGGCGCAGCTGCGGCGTGCGCTCCATTGCGACCGACGTCTCAATCGCGCCGTCCATCGTGTGCAGGAGGCGGATCACGCGGCGCGCGACGGCAGCATTGTCCGCGGCAAAGCGCAGTCCGAGGCCGTGCGCCCCGTCCGTCACCATAGACGCGCCCATGCGCAGGAGCGCAGCGAGTTCTGCCGTCTGACAGCAGGAGCGGTCGGTATCTGTGCGCGAGAGCGCATTTTTTACATCCGAAGCAAACGACGGCATATCAGTGCACCCGAAAATCGTAGATCATGCGCATGACGCTGCGGCTGAGCTTATCGGGATCATGCCGCACGGCATCGGACTGATTGATGATGTCCGCTCCGACAAAGCCGATGCCGAGCGCGTTGATCCGTTCCTCGTCCACTGCGACGGGATAGATCCCCTGCGTCTCATACTTACGGCGCAGTTCCTCGGCAATCGGCGCATTGTTGACCAGCATAAAATCGATGGCCCCGCGGCCCGCATGCTTGATGATTGCCTCCGCGTGCATGGACGCCGTATAGCCGTCCGTTTCGCCGGGCTGCGTCATGACATTGCAGATGTAGATTTTGAGCGCACGGCTTTTCCGCAGCTCCTCTGCCACACCGCTGACGAGGAGGTTCGGCATGATGCTCGTATAGAGGCTCCCGGGACCGAGGATGATCGCATCTGCCGTACGGATCGCCTCCAGTGCCGACGGGACAGGCGCAGCGTCCTGCGGAAACAGGCGCACGCGCCGGATACGGCCGGACACTTCGGGAATCCGGGACTCCCCTTCCACAACGGTGCCGTCCTCGAGGACTGCGTCGAGGCGCACGGACTGCTTCGACGCCGGGAGCACACGGCCCTTGACTGCGAGGACCTTCGAGGACTCGCGCAGCGCGGTCTCCATGTCGCCTGTGACCTCTGCCATCGCCGCGAGGAAGAGATTGCCGAAGCTGTGTCCCGCCAGGTCGCTTCGTCCTTCAAAGCGGTACTGAAAGAGTTTTTCCATCAGCGGCTCCGTGTCGGCAAGGGCCACAAGACAGTTGCGCAGATCGCCGGGCGGTATGATGCCGAGTTCCTCGCGCAGACGTCCAGAGGAACCGCCGTCGTCCGCGACGGTCACAACCGCCGTTACGTTGCTCGTCAGCTCCTTGATGCCGCGCAGCAGTACGGAGAGGCCGTGCCCGCCGCCGATCACCGTCACCGACGGCCCGCGGCTGAGACGTGTCTTTTCATAGACCAGATCGACGAGACGTGCCGAGGTGCCCTCGGGCATGAGTGCAGTGATGACGGAGCGGATGACATGCCGCGTAGCCACAAGCATAAGCACCATGCCGAAGGCGGCGATGAGCACGCCTGCAATCACTGTAAACCCATAGTCATAGCTGCCCTGCCACGTATAGACGAAGCGGAAGATTGCCTCTTCAATCGAATCAATGTATTTGTAGTTGAAGATCAGTGCCGCGCCGAGGCCGACGCAGAGCGTCCCGAGTGCGAAGACGAACAGCCAGCGCTTGAAGCCCATGCCGGGATAAAGCCATTTGATCAAATGCATGGCATCATCCCTCGCTCACGTGTTCCTGCACCTCGTTCTTCATGAGATCGCGATGCTCAAGGCGCGCATCATAGGAGTCCTTGATCCGGTCGTAGAGGTGCTTTGCGATAAAAACGCTGCGGTGCATGCCGCCCGTACATCCGATCGCGATGACAAGCTGGCTCTTGCCCTCCTTCACATAGTGCGGCAGCAGAAAATCGATGAATCCGTCGAGGTGCTGCTCGAACTTCTGCGTCACGTCCCATGACTCGATGTAGGAGGCGACCTGCGGCACGGTGCCGCTTTTGCTGCGGAGAGAGTCCACGTAGAACGGATTCGGCAGGAAGCGCACATCAAAGACGAGATCGGCGTCGAGCGGGATGCCGTACTTAAATCCGAACGAGAGGATGTTGACGCTCATCACCGCATCCGTGCCCGGCGTATCGTAGTGCTGACGGATAATATCGCGCAGTTCGGCCTTGCGCAGCTTGGACGTATTGACGAGCTGCGTTGCGCGCGCGCGCACGGGGGCAAGGAGCTCACGTTCGCGCGTCACGCCCTCTGAGATGCGTGCGGCGGGCGCGAGCGGATGCGGACGCCGCGTCTCTTTATAGCGGCGGATGATCACATCGTCCGAGGCTTCGATAAAGAGCAGTTCATAGGAAATATCCCCCGCATCCAGTTCATTGAGCACCTTGACAAAATCGTCAAAGAACTCCCGGCTGCGCGTATCCACCACGATCGCTGCGCGGCTGATCTGCCCCTGCGTCTCGCGGCAGAGATCAATGAATTTCGGGATGAAGATCGGCGGCAGATTGTCCACGCAGAAATAGCCGATGTCCTCCATGTAGCGTGCGGCAAGGGATTTCCCGCCACCCGACAGACCTGTCACGATCACGGGGCGGAACTTCTCCGCGGGACGCTTCACCTCGCTCATAATATCACCTCACAGCACAAATTTCTCGATCGCGGCGGCGATCCCATCCGCATCATTGGACGCCGTCACATAGCGGGCGCGCTCTTTTGCTTTCGGCCGCCCGTTCTCCGGCACAACGGAGAAGGCGCCCATCTCCAGCATCTCATAATCGTTGTCCGCATCGCCCGCGACCATCACCTCATCGAGGCACAGGCCCATCGCATCCGCGAGCGCCTGCACGCCGACTGCCTTGGAGACACCGGGCGGATTAATGTCGAGGCTCGTCCCCGTGTTCTGCTGCGGCACAATCTGATCACCGAAATGCTCCTGCACAGCGCGCAGGCAGCCCCCGATGCCGTCATCCAGATTGCGCAGGACAAACTGCGGGACATTCTCCGTATAGCGGAGATAGTCATTTCCGACTGCCGTCACCACGAAATCCGCTGTTGTACGGTAGGCAGTGAAATATTCCGGACGGTACTCCGGCGCATAGATCTCCGTGCCGATATACCAGTTCACATACCAATGGCGATCGTAGACAAACGTTAGAAATTCTCTGACAAGAGCAGTATCGAAATAACGCGCAAAAACGGGCGTCCCCTTCTCTGTCCCGATATAAGCACCGTTGCAGCAGACAACAGGCGCATCCGAACCGATCAGGCGGGCAAAATGCAGTGCCGAACGGAGCATGCGTCCCGTCGCAATCGTGACGGTGACGCCGCGGGCCATTGCACGCGTGAGGACGTCTTTTGTATGTGCAGTGATTTTCTTGTCTGATGTGAGAAGCGTCCCGTCCAGATCGAGTGCAATGAGTTTGATCGCCATGATTCAGCCCCTGTTCATCGGCACGGGCGCGTCCGCTCCCATGCCCAGCACATAACGGTAGATCGCCGCCGCAAGTCCGTTCTCCGTGCAGGAGAGCGTCTCATAGTCGGCCGCTTTCTTCACCTCGGGAAACGCATTGCCCATCGCCACGCTTGTGCCCGCCGCCTTCAACATCGGCAGATCATTGTACGCGTCACCGATCGCCATCGTCTCCTCGATCGCAATGCCGAGCTTCGCCGCAAGCGCCGTAAGCGCTGATGCCTTCGAAATGCCCTTGGGCACGATCTCGATCAGGCGGTCTGCGGAGCGCGTTACATCCACATCCGCGCCGAATGCCTCCATAAGAGCATCCGCACGCTCCTGCGTCACAGCGCCTCCCTGTGTCACGAGGAGCAGCTTGCAGTTGCCCGCAGTATGTGCGAACAGGCCGTTCCAACCGACTGCCTGCCCTGCAAGCTTCTGTGAGTTCTCGTAGAAGCACGACTCATCGCATGGCTCAACATAGCGCAGACAGCCGCCGCTGTATATCTGAATGTACCAGTCCCGCGCGCGGCAGAACGCAATGATATCATGCGTGACCGCGGCATCCATCGTATGTTCCTCATAGATGCGCCCGCTCGGGCTCTTAATGAGGCCGCCGTTGTACGAGATGATCGGCACATCCACGCCAAGCGCCGCGGCGACCGGCAGCGCCGCCTCGAACATGCGCCCCGTCGCGATTGTCACCACAACGCCTGCCTCCGCAGCACGGCGCACCGCCGCAATATTCTCTGCCGAGACAATATTCCCGTCCGGCAGCATCGTCCCATCCAAATCTGATACGAACAGTTTTACTGCCACATCCGGCTCCCTTCTATCCTGCGTTTTCACCCATTGCGGGCTGACAAAGCGCTTTCCTCTGTGTTATAATACCCCGAAACGATTCATCGAAAGGAGACCGTGATGCTCAGCATCTTCCGTCAGCTTATCGTCCTCGTCGCCCTGCTCCTCATCCTCGTCGGCATCTTCGGCCTTTCCTACACCTATCAGATTGATCACCGCACGGCGCGCAGCCTCTCTGCATACGCGCGCATCGACTTTCAGGCATCCTATACCGGCGAGGGCAAACTCGAGGGCGCCAACCTCGCACTCTGGGACTATCGTTATGACGAGGCAAAGCTCCTGCCCGAAGCCGTTCTCTACACCGACGGCGCCGCATGGGAAATGAAGGCGGCGGTCAAATATACGCCGCACCCCGTCCCCAATGCGGAGAGCCGCTACAAGAACGAAAATAAACTGTTCGTCGAGCTCCCCCGTGCATCGCTCCCCGCCCTGCGCAAAGCGCTCAGCGTTCGGTTCCGTTTCTACTATGACAACGGGCAGACCATCGACCTGCCGCTCAGCGAGCCCGATCTCGCCTACTGGCAGCGCGCGCTCGGGCAGGGCATCTGAGACGCTATATGATCCGTGCATCTCGATAGGAGATATGCTGTTATTGTACTTTGATCGAAAACATTCGTCAAGGCAGGGAATTCCAATGAAGAAAAACGACCTTTTGCTCATCGGCGCGCTGCTCATCCTCTGCGGGATCGCCGCCGTATTTTTTTTCGCACGCACAGACAGCGCGGTGCGGCATGCTGTCATCACGCAGGACGGACGGCAGCTGTATGACATCCCCCTCACGGGACATACCGGGACAGAGGATATCCGCATCGCGGACGCGCATGGAGAGAATATCGTCCGCATTGAGGGAGAGACCATCTCCGTCATCGACGCCGACTGCCCCGACCTCGTCTGTGTCAAGACGGGAAAGGCGCAGAAGAAAGGGGACGTCATTGCCTGCCTCCCGCATAAACTGCTGATCGAAGTGAAATGATATGAGACCACTGCAGCGCATAACGTACATCGCCATTCTCACAGCGCTTTCCCTCATCCTCTTTGTCCTCGAGGGCTTCCTTCCGCTGCCGCTTCCCGTTCCGGGGGCAAAGCTCGGACTTGCTGCCGTCGCCACCCTCGTTGCACTCTACCGTCTGCCGTACATCCGCGACGCGGGCACCGTCCTCGCCCTGCGCATCCTCCTCGCCTCCTTCTTCGGCGGGGGGCCTGCCGCCATGCTTTACAGCCTCGCGGGCGGTGCGGCCAGCTTCCTCTCGATGGCGCTTCTCAAGAAATACACAGGGCTGTCCGTCATCGGCATCAGCGCTGCGGGCGGCTTCCTCCACAACATTGCGCAGCTTCTTGTCGCTGCGGCTGTCATGGAGACAACAGCCCTCCTTTCTTACGCACCTGTCCTCGGCGTCATCGGCATTTTGACCGGCGTCTGCATCGGCACCGCCGCGCGATTTGTCCTTCAAAAAGTGCCGGGATAAACATTCTCATTTTCATGATTCTGTGTTATACTCAAAAGAACTGATTTCTCTCTGTTTTTCTCTCACGATAGGAGGACAAATCAAATGGAGTATCGCATTGAACACGATTCCCTCGGCGAGGTGAAGGTCCCCGCGGACAAGTACTGGGCGGCGCAGACAGAACGCAGCTTTGAGAACTTCCCCGTCGGCATTGAAAAGATGCCCGCCGAAATCATCCACGCATTCGGCATCCTGAAAAAATCTGCCGCCATCGCGAACAACAAACTCGGCAAGCTCGATGAGAAGCGCCTGACCGCCATCAAGGCGGCGTGCGATGAGATCATCGCCGGGAGGCTCGCGGAGCATTTCCCCCTCGCGGTCTGGCAGACGGGCAGCGGCACGCAGTCGAACATGAACGTCAACGAGGTCATCGCGAACCGCGGCAACGAAATTGCAGGCGAAAAGATCCTTCATCCGAACGATCACGCGAACATGTCACAGAGTTCCAACGACACCTTCCCGACGGCAATGCACATCGCCGCCGTCATTGCCATCGAGGACGGCCTCTTCCCGAGCATTGATCTTCTTGCCGCTACCTTCCGCCGCCTCATGAAGGAGAACGAGGGCATCGTCAAGACCGGGCGCACCCACCTGCAGGACGCCGTTCCCATCTCCTTTGCACAGGAGATCAGCGGCTGGCTCTCCATGCTCGAGCAGTCAAAGAAACAGCTGCAGGCGGCACTCCCCTTCCTCCACGAACTTGCCCTCGGCGGTACTGCCGTCGGTACGGGGCTCAATGCGCCGAAAGGCTTTGACACCGCTGTTGCAGAGGCGGCGAGCGAACTGACGGGCAAAAAGTTCGTCACCGCACCGAACAAGTATCACGCGCTCACGAGCAAGGACGCCGTCGTTTTCGCTCACGGCGGCCTCAAGGGGCTCGCCGCAAACATGATGAAGATCGCGAACGACATCCGCTGGCTCGCATCCGGGCCGCGCTGCGGTCTCGGCGAGATCACGATCCCTGCGAATGAACCGGGCAGCTCCATCATGCCGGGCAAGGTCAACCCCACCCAGTGCGAATCCGTCACGATGGTCGCCGTGCAGGTCATGGGCAACGATGCCGCGATCGGCATCGCCGCATCGCAGGGCAACTTCGAACTGAACGTCTTCATGCCGGTAATGATCTATGATTTCCTCCAGTCCGCACGGCTCCTCACCGACTCCATCAAGTCGTTCAACGACCGCTGCGTCATCGGCATCACAGCGAACCGCGAGAAGATGCATGAGAACCTCCATCGCTCGCTCATGCTCGTGACGGCGCTGAATCCGTACATCGGCTACGAGAACGCCGCCAAGACCGCACACAAGGCGTTCGACGAGAACATCAGCCTCAAGGAGGCGTGCGTCGCCCTCGGCTTCCTCACCGCCGAAAAATTCGACGAGGTCTTCCATCCCGAAGAGATGGTATAAGCGTATATTTCCCACTGGAAAAGGACTGCCGCACGAGACGGCAGTCCTTTTCCTTTGCCTCTATATCGCCAGGAAACTTTTATCCAGCACACGCAGGGTCCGACGGTCATAGTCGATGATCCCCTCGTCGCGCAGATGGCTCATCTCACGGCTGAGCGCGCTGCGCTCCACGCCGAGATAGCGTGCGAGCTGCGTTTGATTCATCCCGCGCAGATTTCCTCGGTCCTCATCTCCAGATATCGTCCGCAGATAGACACTGAGTTTTGCACGGATGCTTTTTTGTCCCATGATGCGGATTTTGTGCTGATAAAAGATTCCCTTGTGCGCGATGCGGCGCAGCATGTTCAGCGTAAAGCGCCAAAGGTGCGGATCGCTGCACGAGGTCCGCTGATAGAGCTGACGGAACTGCAGGCGCAGGATCAGCGTATCGCTCAGCGCTTTGACGAACATCCGGCTCGCCGCAAGATCCGCCCCCTCCATGGTCTCGCCGAAGCTCTGGCCCGCCTCGAAGATGCTCATGTCGATCTGGTCGGCATTCTCGTTGAGGAAGGACACCTCGACAGAGCCCGAGAGGATGATGCCCGTCACAACCGGCGCACGTCCCATCCGCATGATGCTCTGCCCTGATGTATAGTGCTTCAATTCGCCGCCGAGGGCCTGCACGAGCTCCGGCAGGGCGTCCGCAGGAATCCCTTCGAACAGATCGTGCCGCAGCAGAAGTTCCGTATATGGTGCCAGCATCTCATGAGTCAGCATAGACCACTCCTTTCCATAGGCCGGAATTTTTGCATCCCGGCAGAGAATAATTCTCTCCCATTATAAATGGACAGCAGGACTTTGTAAATGATGCGCATTCTTTTGCCGGGATATTTTCTCTCATGCCCAGTCACAACACCGTAATGTCTGTGCGCCTGCATGTCATTTTCGCGGAGGTTTTTGCGTCCGTTTGTCGAAAAGTGTATAATAGCAAATATCTGCCAAATAAATTCTGACGGAAACGGAGCATACCATGCAGAACATATCATATCAGAATCTTATCATCGGATTCGGCAAAGCAGGCAAGACACTCGCAGGCTTTCTCGCAAAGAAGGGTGAGAGCGTCGCCCTCGTCGAGCGTTCAAAAGAGCGCTACGGCGGCACCTGCATCAATGTCGCATGCATTCCGTCGAAGTCGCTCGAATACAGTGCGCGCCTCTCGGCGGCAGCGGGCGGAGACTTCGCGGCAAAGGCGGAACGCTACCGCGCGGCAATCGCCGAAAAACGCCGCCTCACGGCCATGCTGCGCGAGAAGAACTATGCGAAGGTAACGGGCGCCGGCGCTGTTGTCATCGACGGCGAGGCTTCCTTTGTCGACGCACACACGCTGCGCATCGTCGGAGCGGGCGGAGTACAGTCCGTCACGGCGGAGCGCATCTTCATCAATACAGGCGCACTTCCCTTTGTTCCCCCGATTCCGGGAGCTGAGAGCGCGCATGTCTACACGAGCGAGACGATGATGGAGCTCGACGATCTTCCGGAGAAGCTTGTCATCATCGGCGGCGGCTACATCGGGCTCGAGTTCGCTTCCTATTACGCCAACTTCGGATCTGCCGTCACTGTCCTGCAGGACGGCGACACCTTTATCCCGCGCGAGGACCCCGAGATCAGCGCACGGGTCCGCCAGCAGATGGAGAGCCGCGGCATCCGCATCCTGACGGGCGCAAAGCCCCTGCGTATTGAGGACGGCGCCAACGGCGCGAATGTGATTGTCCAAACAGCGGACGGTGAAAAACATCACGCGGCAAATGCCGTTCTCATCGCCACGGGACGCCGCCCGAACATCGCAGGGCTGAATCTCGATGCGGCAGGCGTCGCAGTGACGCCGCGCGGAGCCGTAGCCGTCGATGAGCACCTCCGCACGAACGTGCCGCATATCTGGGCGATGGGCGATGTCACGGGCGGACTGCAGTTCACCTACATCTCGCTTGACGATTTCCGCATTGTGAAGGACCAGCTCGCCGGCAGCAGCGCGCGCACAACCGCAAATCGCGGCGCCGTCCCCTACTCCGTCTTTCTCGATCCGCCGCTCTCCCGCGTCGGCATGACCGAGGAGGAGGCGCAGCGCGCAGGCTTTGACGTGCGCGTTGCACGCCTCGAAGTCGCCGCTATTCCCAAAGCACAAGTCTACAAGAAACCCGCGGGGCTTCTCAAGGCAGTCGTCGATGCAAAGACCGGCATCGTCCTCGGCGCGCATTTCTTCTGCCCGGAGTCGCAGGAGATGATCAACCTCATAAAGGCGGCGATCGACCACGGTATCCCTGCCTCTGCACTCGGCTCTGCTGTTTACACTCATCCGACCATGACCGAAGCCCTCAACGATTTGTTTGCCTGAGATAAAGGAGGACACATTATGACAAACTTCCGCAGAAAAGCGCTGCGCCGCATCGGCCTCATCCTCATGCCGCTCGTCCTGTTTGGCGCTGAATACGGACTGCCGCAGGCGAACGCCGCAGAACCGGCAGCTGCAAGCACACTCCCGTCCGAGGACGGACAAGTTCAGCAGCTGTCGATGGAGTTCCGCCATCCCGTGGAGGACGGCACCCTCATGCGCATGATCTGTCTGATCGACGCGCCCGTCAAGAATGCCCTCCCCGCTGATGAAATTGCGGCGCGGAATCTGGATCCTGAGAGCTTTATCACCTGTCTCGGCGAATTCATCGGCAAGCAGTACACAAACGGACGCTATCAGGACATCGCCGAGCACTACGTCCCGTGGACGCCGGAGCTCGAAGCAAGCTTCCACAAGCTTATCGCCGACCGGAACCTCGCCGCTGAAAACGACTTTGGAGCGCGCGCAGAGACGGCCGTCGACCCGGCCTACAACATCGTCATCGCCTACAAGAGCGGCCGCAGTCTCCACGTCACCGCCGCGGACAAAACGGCGAGCGGAAACGATGCCGCCATCGAGGACGCCATACTCACATGGGCGGATAATGCATTCGGCACGGTAAAAAAATAAGCATACTGCATCGCTGTATCGTATGCGAGAGGGAACAAGCATGTTGAAATACAAAGGCTATCATGCAAAAATTTCATTTGACGAGGAAGACGGACTCTTTGTCGGTGAGGTGTTCGGCATCAATGACTCGCTGAACTTTCATGGTAGGACTATTGGGGAGCTGACATCTTCATTCCACGACTGTATTGATAACTATGTGAGTGTCTGTACAAAGTTCCAAAAGTAGATATCATCCCAACAGAATAAAAAGGGACATCCTGCCATTTTCACAGAATGTCCCTTTTTGATTGTAAGTTAATATGTCATACTGATGTTCGGTCCATATGAATTTCAACAATATCCCCTGTGAGTTTTGATACCGAAAAAGAAAGATATCCTACACCTTTTTCATTGTAGTAATAGTAAGAATCATACTGAGAATCTGTAAACACCTTATCTGCTGTTCCATAGACATCCGTGAGACGATATGCAGGATCACCTACGGACACATCATCAAATGTAACGAGACCAGGTTTAGTAGCAGTAGCCGTAAGGAATTTATACCTACGATGAAGAATTGACAATCCTGAATCCCAGTTCCATCGAGTATATCCTGCCGCAGATGAGTCGACATAATCAGGTCTTCCGTATTTATCTTTAATTTCTTCAAGTGTTGTATCCATTCTAAGTCCATCTAACTGTATTCGATGTGCTTGAATCGTTGCCTGTGTGGTAGTAAAAGAAGCAAAGTATACTATTGCAAATAGATACACAATCAGAATTTTTTTCATGGTTTTTCTCCCATACCGGATTGCACTAGATAAACAAGAAACATTTCTCCATATTGACGAAATATCCCTTTATCATTTCTATGTACTTATGCCTCTTTGCGGTCAAACGGCACCTGCCCGAGCTGGAGGTCGGGATTGTTCTCGCGGATCCAGCCGAGCGCCCACTCATTGCTCACGAGGAGGACGGGGTTGCCGTTCCTGTCATGAACGAACATGCCGCGGTCAGCACCGTGCAGATCGGCAGGTGTAATCGTGCGCCCGTCGGGATATGCGAGCCAGCGCGCCGTCTCGAACGGCTGCATCTGCATCGTGATCTCCGTATTGTACTCGTTCTTGAGTCGGTATTCGAGCACCTCGAACTGGAGCGTACCGACGGTACCGACAATGTAACTGTCAAGACCCGCTCCAACCTGCTCGAAGAGCTGGATGGCCCCCTCCTGCGTCAGCTGCTCGATGCCCTTGACGAACTGCTTGCGCTTCATCGTATCCTTTGCCGCGACGCGCGCAAAGCGCTCGGGCGGGAATACGGGGAAATCCTCGAACTTGAACTTGTGCGCGGGGTCGCAGAGCGTGTCCCCGATGCCGAATACGCCGGGATCAAATAGTCCCACAATGTCGCCGGGGTACGCTGTGTCGATGATCTGGCGGTCCTGCGCAAGGAACTGCTGCGGCTGCGCCAGCTTGATGAGTTTGCCCGTCGGCGCGTGCCAGACGCTCATATTGCGGTCGAACTTCCCGGAGGAAATGCGGATGAAGGCGAGACGGTCGCGGTGCGCGGGGTTCATGTTTGCCTGAATCTTGAACACAAAGCCCGAGAAATGCTCATCGTCCGGCTCGATCACACCGTCCGAGGACATGCGCGGTGCCGGCGGCGGCGCAAGGCGGATATACTCCTCAAGGAAGTTCTGCACACCGAAGTTCGTCATCGCCGAGCCGAAGAACATGGGCGTGAGTTCGCCCGCATCGACTGCCGCACGGTCGAACGCCTCGCCCGCATCACGCAGCAGCTCAATATCGTCAGCGAGCGCTGCAGCAGCCTCCGCACCGACGCGCTCCTTCCACACAGGGTCGTCCATCTCGAACACCTCGGAGACGCGCGTCTCCTGTCCATGCGTTGCGTCCTCGGCAAAGAGCTCAACGCGGTTCTTCTCGCGGTCATAGACGCCGCGGTAGGTGCCGTCCGTACCGATCGGCCAGTTCATCGGATAGGAGCGGATGCCGAGCACGTTCTCCAGTTCGTCCATCAGATCAAGCGGCGCCTTGCCGAAACGGTCCAGCTTGTTGACAAAGGTGAAGATGGGGATGCCGCGCTGGCGGCAGACGCGGAAGAGCTTTCGCGTCTGCGCCTCGACGCCCTTTGCCGCGTCGATGATCATGACGGCGCTGTCCACCGCCATCAGCGTACGGTAGGTGTCTTCGCTGAAGTCCTGATGCCCGGGCGTATCGAGGATATTGATCCGATAGCCGTCGTAGTCGAACTGCAGGACGGAGGAGGTGACGGAGATGCCGCGCTGCTTCTCGATCTCCATCCAGTCGGAGACAGCATGGCGCTGCGTCTTGCGCGACTTGATCGAGCCGGCGAGGTGAATCGCGCCCCCGTAGAGGAGCAGCTTCTCGGTGAGCGTCGTCTTGCCCGCATCCGGATGTGAGATGATGGCGAATGTGCGCCGCTTCTCAATCGCATGCGCGAGTTCTTCTTTCAGTGCTCCCATGAATCTCCCTTATTTCAGTGTCAATGATACGGGGCAGTGATCGCTCCCGAATACGTCTGCGTGAATCTCCGCCGCCGAGATGCGGTCCCGCAGCTCCTCAGAGACGAGGAAGTAGTCGATGCGCCATCCCGCGTTCGTCTCGCGTGCATGGCGGAGATACGACCACCACGTATAGGCTCCCGTCTTATCAGGGTACAATGCGCGGAAGGTATCGACAAAACCAGCCGCCAACAGCTCGCCGAACTTGCCGCGCTCCTCATCCGTAAAGCCCGCATTGCGGCGGTTGCTCTTCGGGTTCTTGAGGTCGATCTCCGTGTGCGCGACATTGAGATCACCGCAGACGACAACAGGTTTTTTCGCACGCAGATCAAGGAGGAACGCGCGAAAGGCATCCTCCCAGACCATGCGGTAATCGAGGCGTTCGAGCGCGCGCTTTGCGTTCGGCGTGTAGACAGTGACGAGGTAGACATCCGGCAGCTCCATCGTAATGACGCGCCCCTCGTTGTCGTGCTCCTCTATACCGATGCCATAGGACACCGAGAGGGGCTTTACGCGCGTAAAGATCGCCGTACCCGAATACCCCTTTTTCTCTGCGCTGTAAAAATACTGCTCATAGCCGGGCAGATCGAGGATCGCCTGTCCCTCCTGCATCTTGGTCTCCTGCAGGCAGAATACGTCGGCATTCAGCTCCTTGAACGATTCCATGAAGCCCTTCTTGAGCGCGGCGCGCAGTCCGTTGACGTTCCATGATACAAAGCGCATGGGGATCCTCCCTCCGTCAGAGCGTCTTATATGCCGAAATCGGCCAGAATACGAGCATCGCCTTGCCCTTGATGAGATCATACGGCACAAAGCCGACATCGGCAAAGCGGCTGTCCTCAGAATTATTGCGGTTGTCCCCCATCACGAAGACGTGCCCCTCAGGCACGGTCGACTTCGGGTACTCGCTGCGCGTCTTCTCGAGGATGTAGTCCTCTGTCAGCAGCTGATCGTTGACAAGCACGCGTCCCGCGCGGATCTCGATCGTATCGCCCGGCGCAGCGATCACGCGCTTGATGAAGTCGCGGCTCGGATCGCGCGGGTATTGAAAGACGAGGACCTCGCCCTTCTCCGGCGGCCGAAAACGGTAAATGAATTTATTGACGACGAGGCGCTCCTCCGACTCGAGGGTCGGACGCATCGACGGTCCGTCGACAACGTAGAGCTCGACGATAAAGGTGCGGATGAACATGGCAAGTGCGACGGCGACAACGATGGATACAATCCAGTCCTTGATCTCCGAGGCGGTTGATGTTTCTTTTTCCATAAAGCCCTCCTCTCACACATCTCATACAGCAAAAATAGGGACTGCCGCAGCAGTCCCCATTTCCCGTACCATCAGCGCTTTTCGCGAATACGTGCCGCCTTGCCCGTAAGACCGCGCAGATAGTAGAGCTTTGCGCGGCGGACGATGCCGCGGCGTGTCACCTCGATCTTTGCAATACGCGGGGAATGCACAGGGAAGAGACGCTCGACGCCCACACCCGACGCAATACGGCGTACGGTAAAGGTCTCGCGGACGCCCGTCCCCTGACGGCCGATGACGACACCCTCGAACACCTGAATACGCTCGCGCGTGCCCTCGACGATGCGCGCATGCACGCGCACGGTGTCGCCCGGTCCAAACGCGGGGATATCGGAGCGGAGCTGCTCCTTCTCCAGGATCTCGATGATATTCATATGTTTTCCTCCTTCGTTCGGATGTTCATAAACGGCTCATGCCGCCCAGCGGACCATCCACACAGATACTCAGTGACTATAGCACAAGATGTGATTTGACGCAAGAAAAATTTTGCAGCACGCCTTAAAAGCCCGTGCCGCGTGTTCTGTGCGGCTACCCTCATCCGTTTTCCCGATTGCTTTCCCTGCACATGCCTGCAGGGGCAGCAGGGAACCGCCGGCAGCAACGTGCACATCGCCCGCTGCACGTGCGATCCCCTTCCGCCGAATTTTTCGCCGCAAAACGTGGCGCACTCAGATGCGGTCAGCGGCAAAGTCCTGCAAGCGCCCGACGTACAATCTCCTCAGGCACATCGCTTCGCACGGAGACCCTGCCGATGCCCTCGGCAAGCACCCAGTGGATGTGTCCGCCTACGGTCTTTTTGTCGTGAAAGAGATCCGCATACATTCCGTCGACTGTCACGCCATTAGCACGCAGAGGCAGCCCCATCGCCTCGATGAGGCGCTCTATGCGGAGGCGGTCTTCCCTGCGGAGCAGACCCATCTGCTCGCTGATGTCCGCCGCCCCCGCCATGCCGATCGCCACAGCCTCGCCGTGCCGATAGCGGATATAGTCCGTCTCCTTCTCGATCGCATGTGCAATCGTATGTCCGAAGTTCAGAATGCGGCGCAGACCGCCCTCGCGCTCGTCCCGGCGAACGACATCGGCCTTGATCTCACAGGAACGCGCGATCACATGCGCTGCGGCCGCAGGCACGAGCGCAAGCACGTCCGTACGATTCTGCTCGAGCCACGCAAAGAACTCGCTGTCGCAGATGATGCCGTACTTGATGATCTCGCCGAGTCCCGTGGCTATCTCGCGCTGCGGCAGAGTTCTGAGCACGTCGAGATCCGCAAAGACCGCATCAGGCTGGTAAAACGCCCCGATGAGATTCTTGCCGAGCGGATGGTTGACGGCAACTTTGCCGCCAACGCTCGAGTCGACCTGTGCAAGAAGGCTCGTCGGCAGCTGAACGAACGGAACGCCGCGCATATAGGTTGCAGCGACAAAGCCCGTGAGATCACCAACCACGCCGCCGCCCAAGGCAAAGATCGGTGATTGGCGATCGAGGCTGAGTTCGATCGCACGCGTAAAGAGACGATTCGCTTCGTCCAGCGTCTTAGAACTCTCCCCCGCGGGAATCATAACGATCTCCGCCGCGACGCCCGCAGAGGCGATGCGCTCCGCGATGCGCTCGGCATAGAGCGGACCCACGTCCGTATCTGTGACGAGCATGCCGCGCGGCGAATATCCTGCGCGGCGGACGAATGCGATCAGAGCCTCCGTCAGGCCTTCGCCGATCGCGATCGTATAGCTGCGCTCTCCGAGCGCGACCTCAACTCTGCGCGTCATATCATTTTCTCCATATCCGAATTTCCTGCAGTATACGCTCCGTGACCTCAAGCGGCGATCGGCCGCTCGTATCGACGGTAATATCCGCATCCTCATAAAGGCGGCGCCGCTCTTCCAGCAGTTTTACAACCGCTGCGCGGCGGTCTCCCCCGTCGGCGCTGTCGAGTACGGGACGCGTGCCGTGTGCCGCCGTCCGCTGGAGAATGGTATCGACATCTGCCGTCAGCGCCACAAGGATGCCGTTTTTGCGAAGTGCCGCCGTATTTTCGGGATCCTTGACGGTTCCGCCCCCCGTCGCGATGACGGCATTGCTGCGGCTTGCCGCAGCGTGCACGGCTTCCTTCTCACGCGCGCGGAAGTACGGCTCACCATGCTGTGCAAACATTGCAGGGATGCTCATGCCATGCTGTTCCTCGATCTTTCGGTCAAGGTCGTGGAAGGCACAGCCGAGCCGCGCGGCAAGCAGACGCCCGATGCTTGTCTTTCCCGTGCCCATAAAGCCGATCAAAACAACGTTCTTCATCGATTCATCCATCGACTTTCCAGCCGCGCGCGGTAGGCGGCGAGCGAAGCCGTGAGATCGGTCATCGCATCCGCATGGAACTGCGTGCAGATGGCATCTGCAAGGATAAAGGAGACCATTGCCTCGCCAACCACAGAGGCGGCGGGGACAGCGCAGGTGTCGCTGCGCTCCTTGCTTGCTGAGACCTCCTCACCCGCTGCAATGTCGACGGTGCGCAGCGGCGCCATCAGTGTCGGGATGGGCTTCATCACTGCGCGCACGACAAGCGTCTCCCCGTTCGTCATGCCGCCCTCGAGACCGCCCGCACGGTTCGTCTTGCGGCAGGGGCATCCGTTTTCCCCCATAAAGAGTTCATCGTGAACTTGGCTGCCAGGCACATGCGCACACGCAAAGCCCGCGCCGATCTCGACGCCCTTGATCGCCTGAATCGACATGACCGCCCCCGCGAGGCGTCCGTCGAGCCGCTGATCCCACTGCGTATGCGAGCCGAGCCCGACGGGCAGGCCGCGCACAATGATCTCGAAGATGCCGCCGAGGGTGTCTCCCGCTGCCTGCGCCGCATCGATGCGCTCCTTCATCCGCGTCTCAGCCGCGGGGTCGCAGCAGTTCAAATCGCTGCTGTTCGTCACACCGACATCCTCATCCCGAATCAGCGTGCGATCCACCGTCACACCGCCGATCTCCGTCACATGGGAGGTGACGGTCACGCCCACAGCCGAAAGCAGCTGACGGCACACGGCGCCGACAGCGACGCGCATCGTCGTCTCGCGCGCACTGGAGCGCTCGAGGATATCGCGTGCGTCCTGCCGGTCATATTTCAGCACGCCCGCAAGATCCGCGTGTCCCGGGCGCACAGCGGTGACTTTGGGCCCCGTCGGCGTGCCGAACGGATCCATGCGCTCCATCCAATTTACAAAATCACGATTGATCACCTGCAAGGTGATCGGAGATCCGAGCGTCTCGCCGAAGCGCAGACCCGAGAGTACCTCGACGCGGTCTGTCTCGATCTTCATGCGGCCGCCGCGCCCGTAGCCGTGCTGACGACGTGCAAGCTGCGCATCGATCGCCTCACGCGCAACGGGCAATCCCGCCGGAATGCCGTCAAGAATCGCCGTCAATGCCGCGCCGTGCGATTCGCCGGCCGTCATAAAACGCAGATGGCTCATTCAAATCCCCCTGTTGTTTCACAAATATCGTCTGTTTTGAAATAAATTCGATGCAATATCGCCTTTTCCTGCAACACTGTCCATTTTCTGCCGCGCGTACGCATACTCCGCATGCCCGAATCCCTATTCTCCTCGATCACCCCGACGCGCGGGCGGCAGCTGTTCCTCATCATTTTCCCCATGCAGCGACGCAACATTCACTGTAAGTGTGCAGTGCAGTTCATGTGCCTGCGTCGTCAGCACGAAACTGCCGAATTGAACGGCACGTTCGTCTTCCTGGACGGCACGCAGAAAATCGAGAATCTGAAAGTATCCGCCGTAAAATTTAAGCTCCACCGGCCGGATGACGATCTCCTCTTCTTCACGCGGCGCATGCAGCACAATCCCCTCAATGGCGACGCCGCTGCGCCGAGCAAGCTGTTCCGCGCGATGAACAAACGCTCCCTGTCCGCTCTCGTTCGGCAGAGCTGCCGCAGCCCGCGCCATGCGCATGCGCAGCTTTTCCTCTGCCTGCCCGTCCGACAGCAGCGTATGCTGATACTCCTCGACACGCGCAAGCTGGGCGCGCGAACGGTCCCGCTGCACAAGTGCGGCCGTCCGTTCCGCCGTCAGAAGCGGAGCGAGTGCAAACAGATAGATCAGCAGGAGGGCACACGCCCAGATCAGCGCGATCTCGATGCGCTGACGCTCTGAAAGATTCTGCATATCGTCCCCCTCCCTACCAATGCGTCTCCAGGACAAAACGGATGCGTCCATCCTCCGCTCCCTCCTGTCCCGCATATGCGGGCATCAGATCCGAGGAGAAAAATTTTTGCTCCTCCATGCGGCGAATTGCAGCGGAAAGCGACTCATAACTCTCCGCCTCTCCCTCAATGCGCACACGCTCCGCCGATGTCGTTATCCCTGTGAGACGAATTCCATCCGCCGCTGCAGCGCCGAGATGGACGAGCAGTGCGCGAAGAGGCGAAGATGCGGCCGCGAATGTCATCCATGCCTGCTCGTGCTGAACGGCATCTCTGTGCATCGCAGAGAACTCTTCCATGCGCCGGAGATCCGCTCCGCGCAGTGCCAATTCCTCCTCCGCCTGCGTACACGCACGCTGTGCCTGCTCATAGGAAGCAATGTCCGCGCCCGCCGCTGCAAGGAATGCCGCCGTCGCCACTGCGGCGATCACAGACGCCGCATGCGGGCGCAGCCATCCGAGAGGATTTTTCCGTTCGGACCAATACAGATGCGCCGGGGTTTTTGCATCCATGAGAAGCCCCGCATAGACGGCGGGCAGAAGCTCGTCCGGCTCCGTCTTCGCCGTCTCCCACGGCATCTGCGGCGCGCAGGCGCGTGCGATCGTCTCCGCGCAGATGCCGCCCTGCGGCGGACAGACCGTCACCCGCCGCAGGTGCAGCCCCGCGGCAGCAAACGAAGAGAAGTATTCCCGTACCCGTGCCACATCCATCCACGCCGTCCAGAAGCGCTGCGGAGATGTCCCCGGAAGCGGTGCACAGCAAATGCAGATATCCGCCGGCAGCACAGTCCCTTCTGCATCCGCCGCCGCACGCAGCGACCAGAGGAGCGCATCCCGCAGCTCGGGTGCGGCAAGCGGAGCCGGCAATTCCTGCTCCTTCGTCTGCGCCGCACCTTCGGGCACAGCAAATGCAAGCGGCAGATTCTCCCATCCTACGCGCAGGAGTTCCTCGTGCACACGGGAGGCAAGAGCCGTTGCCTCCGAGCCGTCTGTGCCGCGATTTTCCGCAATATGCGATTCCGATACCATCCACGCCCCTCCCATATCCTCGGGAGCAGAAAGGCGAACAAGCGCGATGGTATCCGCCGATACGTAGACGCCTGCCGCTTCGCGCATCTTCCAACGCAGACTAGAACCAGCGCCGCCAAACATAGCGATCTCCCTTCTTCTCCATGAGCGCACGGACAATCTTCGCGCGTTTCCAATTCTCTCCGTCGGACATGCGCGCCTCCCCCTCATCTATGGCAGCAGCGACCAGATAGATGCAGCCGTCCGCTTCGCCCGGCGAAGGCACCTCGATATAGACAGACAGCGCTGTATTCTCCGCTGCAGGAACCTCGCCCACCGCAATCGGCATGCGCCCTTCGCGCGGCGGCGGACCGTAGGCATCCGCCGCCCGTTCCAGGCCTGCAGCCGCCGTCTCGATGCCGCTCTCCGCCGCAAGGCGCAGCTGCATCTCCCGCTCATACTCCGCGGAAACACTGCTCCCGCCGCGCATGAACTGAGCTGCCGCAAGCGCAAGCAGGATCAAAACCATCAGCGCGCAGAGGCCGACGGCGGATGTAAGACCGCGCTCATCCCGCAGCAGGCACTCAGTATCCACTCATGTTCTCCCGCAGATAGACGCTCGTCTCAATCCGATGTGTACGCCCGGTCGCCGTGCTCGTCCCCGTTATGGCGATGTGATAGAGACGCGGATTCCACAGATCGGGGGTAATCGAGAAAGCGGAGACAGATACGCCCGCCCCCGCAAATGACCCCGTGATGGGAAACGACGCGTAGTTGAGCACAATCCGACCGTTCCGCAGCCAATAGCGATCAAGAGCCTGCTCCGATTGATCGCCGCGCCGCACTTTCTGCCGCATCTCGTAGACGCCCGTCATGTATTCTCGGATATGATCGGAGAGCAATGCGGACTCCACAATCCGTGCTGCTGCGATCTGCATCTCCTGCCGCAGCTCCGCATCCGCAATTTCGCGCTGATAGCTGCGCCAACTCCATGCGACCGCAAAGGCCAGGAGGCTGAGCAGCAGCACAAAGACAGGCAGGCCCACCGCAAGCTCCATCAGCAGCATTCCCGCCTCGCCGTGCCGTTCAGAGATTTCCCTGCGTCCGCACATGTTCTTTCATCCTCCGCACAAAATCAGCCGCCTCTGCACGTCCGAAAATCCGCCACGAAACAAGCAGATGCACATCATGAAAATCTCCCTGCCGAACGACCTCTGTCTGCACTGTATACGATACATTGTTCGCACTGATCTCGGAGACCCCGGCCGTCGGAGGAATCCCACGGTCGAGCGCCGCCTCCATTGCCGAAAACTGCCCGCGCGCGAGGAGCGCCGCGTCCATGCGTGCCGCAGAATGTTCTTCGAGGATTGCCGTGCGCGCAAATACACCGATCACAGCAGCCGCAGCGAGTACGATCAGCCCGAGCATCACAGCCTCAAAGAGCGCCCATCCAGCCTCCTCACTCCTCTTCATCCGCTGCATCCTTCCCGCCCCTCTGCAGGCGAATCCGCGCCGCACGGTCGATCACGACATACAAGCTCTCGTGCTCATAGCCCTGCGCATAGACGCGTATCTTCATATTATGGCTCCAGATCCTCTCGATATCTCCATTTCGCGTGAAGACCACGGGCGTTTCTTCCATTGTCTCCTGTGTGATGCGTACGAAAGGCAGCGGCATATGCACGCGGTCCTGCTGAAAAGGATGATGCAGCTCGTAGGTCCCGTACCGTATTCGGATCTGAGGTGCACGCTCGGAGGACAGAGGACGCTCCATCATGTAGAGCGGCATCGCCGTCATGCGGCTGATCGCCTGAACACGGCGCAGCTCACCGATAAGACACATCGCCTCATACTCCACCGCCGCATGCGCGTAGATAGAACGCGCCGCCGGAAGCACCGTCGAGAGCAGCACGGCGAAAATGGAGAGTGCGAGCAATATGTTCAACAGAACAATCCCCCGCTCCTGCCGGCAGCGCATCACCCCGTCCCCCAGTAGAGACGCCAGAGATAATCGCCGGCAATAAAGCCAATGTATCCGCCCAGCGCCAAAAACGGGCCGAACGGAATTCCATCGTGCCGCTTCCTGCGGCCCGTGATGAGAAGAACCGCCGCTGCCGTGCCGCCGAGCATAAATGCGATCCAGAGTGCGATCACCGCCGCCTCCCAACCGAGCCAAAGGCCGAGCCCCGCGGCAAACTTCACATCCCCGCCGCCGAGACCGCCGCGCGCGGCGATATACAGGCAATAAAATAAGACGCCGCAAAGCGTCCCGCCAATCATCGCATCCGTCACAGATCCAACCCCGGCCATCGAAAAAATAAGTCCGAGCGCCGCAAACGGCAGTGTAATACAGTCATAGAGCATGCCGTCCCGCAGATCCAAAAAGGAGAGCCACAGAAGCGCCGCCGCGAAAATTCCTCCGCAGACGCTGCGCATGCCCATCCCCGCAGAAAAAATAATGCCGAACTCAGCAAGCAGCCAAAAGACGAGGAGCAAAATCCCCTCACGCCGTGCGGGAAAAAGCTGCGCCGCCCTTTCCAGCATATTCCCCGCTCCTCCTCACTGCTTCGCGTGATACTCCTCCGCCGTGCGCCCCGCACAGGTCGCGCGCCAGACACCGGCCTTCTTCTCCACTTTGTACGCCGCGTTTTCCATCGAGACTTCCTGATCGCCGACGCGCACACTGCCCGAGGGCGGTTTGAGATTCTTGAGATCCGTCACATACTCCGTCAGATCGTCGATGCTGCCGGGGGCTTTCCCCTTTGCCGTCTGGTAGAGCACGATCGCCGTATCAAGTGCCGTGAGATCGGCCTGCACCTTGACCGTATTCGCCGTTGCGATTGCAGACGAGAAGCGCGGCACGGCAATCGCGAGAACCACCGCGAGGATCATCACGGCCAGCAGCGTCGAGAGAAGAGAAAATCCCTGCTGACTGCGCGCAGCCGGCAGACGTTTACTTAAAGTCGACAAACTCATCAATGCGCGCACCGCCTTTCGTCATCGGCTCCACGAAACTGCGCCACACATCCATCACAATCACGCGCGGATGTGTTCGGTCCTCGAGCGCACCGGAGAGCGCCGCCGCGAACTCCTCCTGCGTCGCGACGCGCACCGCCTTGATGCCGAAACTCTCCGCGTATTTCACGTAGTCCATCGCATGATTGAGTTCGCATGCGATGTAGCGCTCGTCGTAGAGCACCTTCTGCAGCTGACGGATCATGCCGAGGCTGCGGTTGTTCACAAGAATTGAGAGTATGGGCAGACCGAGGCGCGCAATCGTATAGTACTCATTGCCCGTCATCTTGATGCCGCCGTCGCCTGCAATGTGAATCACGCGGCGGCTCTCGCCCCACGCGATCTGCGCCCCCATCGCCGCAGGAAGGCCGTAGCCCATCGTGCCGAGGCCGCCCGAGGTCAGCCATGTACGCGGCTCCTCCACGCGCAGATGGAGTGCCGCCCACATCTGGTGCTGCCCCACGTCCGTCGCATAGGCGTACGCCTTGCCCGCCGTGTTCTGCGCAATCTGGTGCAGCGCCCACGGCACCGTCAGGCGCCCGACATGGTAGTCGTAGTCGTGCTCCTCCTGCCACGTGCGGATCTGTGCCCACCACGCAGAGAGATCGCTCTTTGGCGCTTGGCGCATAAGCAGCTTCAGAATCGTCCGCATGTCGCCCGCCAGGCCGAGGCTGTTCTCGACATTCTTGTCGATCTCCGCAGGATCAATGTCGATGTGGATAAACTTGCGGTCCGCCGTATACTTGCTGAGATTGCCGGTCTGCCGATCGGCAAAGCGGCTGCCGAGCGCAATGACGAGATCGGCGGCACCGATCGCATAGTTCGCCGCTTTCTCCCCGTGCATCCCGGCAAAGCCAAGCATCTGCGGATGACTGCTCGGCAGGGCCCCCATGCCCATCAGTGTATGCACCACAGGCAGATGGTATTTCTCAACAAAGGCCGCAACTTCCGCCGATGTCCCCGCCGAGATCACGCCGCCGCCCACAATCACGAGCGGGCGCTCCGCGCGCACGATCTCCGCCGCTGCCTCCGCCGCGCAGATGATAAAGTCCGCGTCCGGCTTCCCCGGTGCATAGACACGCGGTTCCTCGGCCGTATAGGCGACCTCTTCAAAGAAGAGATTGCGCGGCACATCAATCAGCACCGGTCCCGGGCGTCCGCTGCGCGCGAGCTCAAATGCCCGGCGGATCGTCGGCACGAGATCCGCCGCCTCCTTGATCTTATAGTTATGCTTCGTCACGGGCATCGTCACATCAAGGATATCCGTCTCCTGGAACGCATCGCGGCCGAGCATGGCGATATCCACCTGCCCCGTAATCGCAACCAGCGGGATCGAGTCCATATACGCCGTCGCAAGTCCCGTGACGAGATTTGTCGCGCCCGGTCCCGATGTCGCGATGCAGACGCCGACGCCGCCCGTTGCACGTGCATAGCCGTCCGCCGCGTGTGCGGCATTCTGCTCATGCGTCACGAGGATCTGACGAATCTCCTTCTGTCCGTAGAGAGCATCATAAAGCGGCAAGATCATCCCGCCCGGATAGCCGAACAACGTGTCCACGCCCTGCTCCCGCAGACATGCCAGAACCGCCTCTGCACCTCTCATGCGCGCCGCACTCTCCTCAATTCTACACAAATAATAAAAGTATTATAGCATACACACATCTGACAGGGCAAGACGCATGCCCCGGTGAGATCCCTCATCTTCTGATTTTATCACAAAATTTCCTTTTTTCGATTCTCAAAGCAAAGGCACTCGAGAGATACTGAAAAACTGCCGTTATTTTTGTGCTTCAAGAACAACACATCGATGGTATTCTGTGTTACAATGAATTATCCGCACGAGAAAGGTGCGGATATCGAAGGACCAAAACAGTAGGAGGATTTGTTATGAACCATACAAAGGCACCTTTTCGCTACGATATTGTAGGCAGTTTTCTGCGCCCCGCCGCGCTCATGAAAATGCGCGAGGCCTATGCGGCAGGAAACGCCGCGGCAGAGGAGCTGCGGCAGGCAGAGGACGCAGCGATCCGCGATCTTGTCGCAAAGGAGAAAGAAGTCGGTCTGCGCGCCGTTACGGACGGTGAGTTCCGTCGGCGTTACTGGCATCTCGATTTCCTCGCAGCACTCGGCGGCGTGGAGGAGATCGGCGCGGCGCATTGGTCCGTCGCGTTCAAGGGTGCGCAGCCGAAGGCGGCAACCGTAAAGATCACGGACAAGGTAGACTTCGGCGCGCATCCGTTCCTCGAGCACTTCCGCTTTTTGAACGGCCTCGCCGGCGATGCGCTCGCAAAGATGACGATCCCCTCGCCGAGCATGCTGCACCTCATCTGCTGCGTGCGCGCGACGGACTATGCGCCGATCCCGCGCTACGAGAACGAGGATGCTCTCTTCGAGGACATTGCCCTCGCCTATCAGAAGGCAATCCGCGCATTCTACGAGGCCGGCTGCCACTATCTGCAGCTCGATGATACCTCCTGGGGCGAGTTCTGCGATCCCGAAAAGCGCGCGGCATATGAGGCGCGCGGATTCGACCTCGACCGCATCGAACGCGCCTATGTCGCGATGATCAACCGCGCGCTCGAGGCAAAGCCCGCAGATATGACAATCACCATGCACATCTGCCGCGGCAATTTCCGCTCAACGTGGTTCTCGTCCGGCGGCTATGAACCGGTCGCAGAGATTCTCTTCGGCGGCTGCCGCATCGACGGCTTCTTCCTGGAGTACGACTCTGACCGTGCGGGCGGATTCGCACCGCTCGATTTCATCAGGGATCAGCGCGTCGTGCTTGGACTTGTCACGTCAAAATCCGGCACGCTGGAAAAGCGAGAGGACATTCTCGCGCGCATTCACGAGGCGGCAAAGCACGTACCGCTCGATCAGCTCTGCCTCAGTCCCCAGTGCGGCTTCTCCTCGACAGAAGAGGGCAACATCCTGACGGAGGAGGAGCAGTGGAACAAGCTGCGCTTCATCAAGGAGATCGCGGAGTCCGTCTGGAAGTAACGGCGCGGCATGTTCTCCGCATGCGCAAAGTGCTCTTCCTATGGCGAGCACACGGTTCCTCGCCGGACTCCTGCATAGGACATGTACTCATAAGAAAGGATTGATGCTCTTGTTTGATGAAAAGCTGATTGTTTTTCCGGAAGATTCTTTTGCGGTAAAGGAAGACGTCATCCGCTGTCTGACCCATCTTGAAAACAGCCGTGTTCTGGATGCCGACCGATATGAGCAGGCGGTATTGGAGCGCGAGGCATCTTTCGCCACCTACACGATTGATGGCGTTGCCATGCCGCATGCGAAATCGGAGGGCGTCGGCGAGGCGTTCGTCGCCTTTGCCCGCCTCAAGACACCTGTTCCCTGGGGAACGGAATCCGGCGAAGATGCGCGCATCGTTTTCCTGATTGGCGTGCCGCAGGCTGCTGACGGGGAGCAGAACAACAATCTGCACTTGAAGATTCTGGCGGCGCTCAGCAAGAAACTGATCCACGAATCATTTCGGCAAAAGCTCTCGGAGGCAGCCTCCGAGAAGGAAGTCTACCAGCTGCTGCAAGAGATTGAGGAGGATTTCCGATGAAGATCGTAGGCATATCCGCCTGTACCGCAGGCATTGCGCATACCTATATGGCGCAGGAGGCGCTCGAGCAGGAGTGCAAGAAGCGCGGCATCGACTGCAAGATCGAGACGCAGGGCGGCATGGGCATCGACAATGAACTGTCCCAGGAGGAGATTGATGCTGCCGATGTCGTCATTCTCGCCGTTGCCGTCAGTGTCGAGATGTCCGAGCGGTTTGATTCCAAGCGCGCGGCAGGCAGAGTTCTCGATGTTACGCCCGGCGATGCCATTAAGAAAACGGCGGAGCTGATTGACCGCGCGGAAAGTATCGCGGCATCGAGTGCGCCTGAGGCTGTGCAAACGAAGAGCAGTGCCGCCCGTTCCGCGCGCTCTGCCTCGGAGGAAAAGACCAGCCTTGGCGCAGAGCTCTTCCGCTACTTCAACACCGGTATTTCATACTTCCTGCCGGTCATCATCGCGGGAGGAATGCTCTTCTCCTTTACGCTCATTACGGGTACGGTCGAGGACGGCCGCATCATCCCGAGCAGCCAGTTCTGGCAGAACGTATACGATCTTGGCATGGCCGGATTCTCAATGATGGTGCCTGTGCTGTGTGCCTACATCGCCTACGCCATCGGCAGCAAGGCGGCGATTGCCCCCGGCTTCATCCTCGGCCACGCCGCCAACACGCCCATGGGCGAATCTCACATTGCAACGGGATTTCTCGGCGCGCTGCTCCTCGGCTTCCTCGTCGGCTACTTCGTCCGCTGGCTGAAGAAGTTCCCCGTTCCGGAAGTTCTCCAGCCCATGATGCCGACCTTCCTCATTCCGCTCTTTACAACGCTCATTCTGGGCCTGTTCTACATCTATCTTCTGACCGTTCCGCTGAACGCCTTCGTACAGTTCATGATTCAGGTCATGTATCAGCTGAACGGCGCCGGTGCGATGGCGCTCGGCATCGGCATCGGCCTCTTGGCTGCGGCAGACTTCGGCGGTGCATGCAGCAAGGCCGCCACGGCATTTACCCTGGCACTCATGGCCGAGGGAATTCTCGGGCCGAACGGCGTGTTCCGCATGTGCTGCGCCATCCCGCCGCTCGGCATGGGCCTCGCCGCATTCATCCTGCGCAATCGATATGACGCGGCGGACCGCCAGCTCGGCATCTCCGCGCTCTTCCTCTCGTCTGCGGGCATCACGGAGGGTGCGATTCCCTTCGCCGGCAAGGACTTCCGCCGCACATGGATTGCCTGTGCGATCGGCACCTCCATCGCCGGAGCCGTCGGCATGCTGCACGGCATCACCTCCATCGTTGCCTTCGGCGGCGTCGTCGCCATCACCGGCGTCGTGGACGGAAAGCTCTGGTATGTGCTGGACATGCTGCTCGGTGCGGGCATCATCGTATTGATCCTCTTCTTTACGAAGCCGAAACTTGAAGACGCAAAAGAATAAAGCGTAAGACACAAAAAGAATCTCCCGAGACTTTGCCGTCTCGGGAGATTCTTGTCGTTTCGGAGATTTACTTCACGACTTCCCCGTGCCAGTCATTGATGCCGCCCATCTCAATGATGTTTGTGTAGCCCATCGCCGCAAGTTTCTGCGCCGCCTGCTGACTGCGCGCACCGCTCCGGCAGTAGACGAAGATCATCTGCCCCTTATCGGGCAGCTCCTTCGGAGGTGTCGTGCCGATGGACTCATTCGGGACATTGACTGCATTCGGAAGGTGCCCGCCGGCATATTCCGCCGCCGTCCGCACATCCAGAATCAGATAGTCCTTCTCCTCCGTCATCATCTTTGCCGCCTCATCGGAGGAGACGCGCCGAAATGCCGCCATGGCCTGCTCCTTTCCATCCGCAGCCTGGGAGGGCTGCGCGCCGCCGCATCCAAAGATGCCGAGCGTTAAAACAGCAAACGTCAAAACCGTAAAAAACTTTAACATAAGAATGCCTCGCATATCAAAACAAAAATCACTTCACAAGCTCCCCGTTCCAGTCCTGCAGGCCGCCCATCTCAACGATGTTCTTATAGCCCATGTGCGCAAGCCGATTGGATACATTCATGCTGCGAACGCCCTTGGAACAGTAGACAAAGATCGTCTGATTCCGATCCGGCAGCTCCTTCGGCGGCACATCTCCGATACGTTCGATCGGGATGTTGATCGCATGCGGGATGTGCCCCTGCTCATACTCCTCCGGCGAGCGCACGTCGAGGATCAAATAGTCCTGCTCCTGCTTCATCAGCACCTGTGCCTCATCCGGCGTAATGCGCCGATACTTCGCCTGCTCCTTGCGGTCCTCCACGGAATTTTCGCCGCAGCCGATAAGCGCTGCCGCAGTCGTCAAAAGAAGCACCAGCGCCAGAAACTTCCTCATATATTTCCCCTCCAACAATTCACAGCATCCTATCGAAAGAGCACCATGATCGTCCCTCCGATCGCCGGCAGGGCAACAATCCAGAAGCGCAGCACGGGCAGCGGTGCGAGATGCGTGAGCTTCGCCCCGAAATATGAACCGACTGAGAGCCCAACGAGCGTCTGGATAAAGAGCTGAAGTTCAAGCTGTCCGTAAAGAATATAGCCGATCCCGCCGCTGACAGAGATCGGTACGATGATCATCATCGTTGTCCCGATTGCCTGCAGAAGCGGCACGCCGAACACGACCATCAGCGCAATCTGGATATATGCCGCGGATCCGATGCCGAACGCGCCCGAGAGAACGCCGCAGATGAAGCCGATCGGCAATCCGCAGAGATAGAGCCGCCGCCCGGTTAAGAGTTCCTCCCGCACAGGAATCTGCCGTCCCAGCCACTCCGCCCGATAGATGCGCAGATAGAGGAGGACCGCACTCGAGAGCAGCATAAATCCTGTAAAGAGGCTCAGATGCGGCGCCTCCATATGGTTTGAAATCACGGCGCCGATCAGCGCCCCGATCAGTCCGCCCATACCGAGAACGGCCCCCGTGAGAGGAACAACCTCATGCTCGCGATAGTGACTGACTGCGCCCGAAAGTGTGGTGAACGCCATGGATCCGAGCGCAACGGCGAGCGCCTGATGGATGGGAACGCCGAACCCGACGACGAGCAGCGTGATGATGACGCCGCTGCCGCCCGCCCCAACGAATCCGATGATCCCACCCATAAGGAGCATAGACAAAAAAAGCATCACATTCCCCGCAGTTCTCCACAGGAAGCGCAGAAGAACTGTTCTTCCATAAATAACATAAAAGGAGCTGCCCTGCAGCTCCTATTTCATTGCGATGGTGACGCCTATGGGATTCGAACCCATGAACCCGCCGTGAGAGGGCGGTGTCTTAACCACTTGACGAAGGCGCCACATATGTCAACAGGAGTTACTATATCATAGGGTCCCTAAAAAAGCAAGCGCTTTTTTCTCCGGTCGAGGCTTACGCCGAGAGCTGTTCAAGCGCCGAGCGGAGCCGTTCGAGTCCGGTCTCCCGTCCGAGAATCGCGAGGATTTCGGTCGCGCCACCCGGCGTTACCTGCTGCCCTGCAGCCGCGACGCGCAGAATCCACATGACGGTCCCCTTCTTCCATCCTTCACGCTCGATGCACTCCTCGAGCAGCGCGTAGAGGAGATCGTTCTCCCACCGCTCCGCCGGAAGTGCTTCGAGAATCCCGATGAGTTCGGGCAGAAGTTCTCGTGCCGCAGCTGGGGTGACCTTGTTGCGCTTATTCTCGTAGAGGCCCGCATCAAAGGGCGGCGGCTCAATGAGGAATTCGATTGCCGGGCGCACGTCACCGAGCTTCTCCACACGCGTACGCAGGAGATGCGCAACCGCCGGCCACTGTTCCTCCAAACGTGCGGGCAATGCTCCGGCAAAGGGGCGCGCGGCCGCAGCGAACTCCTCGTCCGTCATCGCCTTGAAATACTCGCCGCTCATCCAGCCGAGCTTATCGTAGTCGAATACGGCCGGCGACTTCGACAGCCCCTCGAGCGAGAATGCCTCAATCAGCTCGTCCATCGAAAAGACTTCCTGATTCGTTGTCTTCGGACTCCAGCCGAGGAGCGCCACATAGTTCACAATCGCGGCGGCGGGATATCCCATTCTTACGAGATCGTCGAAGCTCGTCGCGCCGTGCCGCTTTGAGAGCTTGCTGATCTTGCCCGTCGCATCGTCACGTCCCATGACAGGCGCCAGATGAACGAATACGGGCGGCGTCCAGCCGAAGGCCTCGTAGAGGAGCACGTGCTTCGGCGTCGAGGTGATGAACTCGGTTCCGCGGATGATGTGCGACACCTTCATCAGATGATCGTCGATCACGTTGGCAAAGTTATAGGTCGGCATGCCATCGCGCTTTAGGAGCACCTGATCCTCGAGCTCCGCGTTCGGAATCGTGACATTGCCGTGGAGCACATCATAGAAGGTGGTCTCGCCGACGAGCGGCATCTTCTGACGAATCACGTACGCATCGCCTCGATCGAGATGCGCCTGTATCTCCTCCGGACTGAGTTCGCGGCACGTGCGCGGATAGCCGCCGAACGACTTCTCCCCGTCCGCAGGAGCTGCCTCTTCCGTATGATTGCAGAAGCAGCGGTAGGCGTGTCCGCTTTCGACGAGCTGCTCGGCATATTTTTTGTAGATCTCCATGCGTTCGCTCTGAACGTACGGCCCGTAATCCCCGCCGATGCCGTCGGGCCCTTCATCAGGAACAATCCCCGCCGCGTCGAGCGTGCGGCGAATGAACTCCACCGCATCCGCAACGTAGCGGCTGCGGTCGGTATCCTCAATGCGCAGGATGAACGTCCCGTCATTTGCACGCGCAAACAGCCAGGCATAGAGTGCCGTGCGCAGATTGCCGATGTGCATATAGCCCGTAGGACTGGGCGCGAAACGGGTACGAATCTCCGTGTTTATCAAGCTGTTTTCCCCCAAACTCCAATATCATCAGCCGCGCAGATAACTGCAGAGGGCGCGGAACATGATGAGAGAGCTCATCGCGCCCGGGTCCTCGACGCCGATGCTGCGCTCGCCGATGATGGCGGCTCGTCCGCGCCGCGCGGCGATCGTCTTCGTATACTCCGCCCCCGCGCGCCCGGCATCCAGTGCGTCCTCGAGGCATTCGCGCAGGCTCTTCCCATCCGCATTCTCCGAGCGAAAAGCATCGCGGATCGGGATCAGCGCATCGAGCATTGTCTTGTCGCCGTACTCGGCACGCCCGCGGCGCTGAATGGCCTCAATGCCGGCTGTGAAGAGTTTTTCAAAACTCGCCACGTCGAGCCGCGTCTTAGCGTTCACAGCCTCACCGGCACGCACGAATGCAATGCCGTAGAGAGGACCTGCAGCGCCGCCGACATTCTCGATGAACGCGCGCCCGATATGATGAAGCACATCCTGTACCGGCGCATCACCGGGCAGCTCCACGAGCCTCTCCTGCGCAGCGGTGAATCCCCGCGCCATATTGAGTCCGTGGTCTCCATCCCCTGTCTTTGCGTCCAATGCCGTCAAATAATCTTTCTGCGCCATAATTGCGGCAATGACCGCATTCACCGCATCACGAACATTTGCCATCTCCGTCACACCAGCTTTCCAGTAAAAATTGGAACTTTCCATATTCTTATGCATATTATAACACGGGATTTTCCATAGGAAAAGAGGTAGGAATGTATTTCGATGCAGTTTTCGGAAAAAACAGATTTCATATCATTTCAACGATATTGTTGTTCCCGTATTTGTCAAGTCTTGCGGCTCACTTTTTTTTATGCTATCATGATTACAAGGAGGAGCGCCTTAGATGTGCGTATGCCTTAGCAATGTCTAACCTACAGATCTTTCAGGGAATCCGAATTGATTTCGGTGAACGCGATGCACCTCGGTGAACGCCGCAGCCGGACTTAGGGTACCCACCTGCTCTACGCAGGTATAGACATATAAGTCATACGGCATTTCAGACACCTCTCTTGAGGTCAGAGCGGAATTGTCCATGCGGCGGTTTTGTTCTGACCTTTTTGTATGCACTTAGCACACACGACGGGGAGGATTTTTTCAAAAAGACACGAATAGATACAAATAGTATACATTGTTTACAGGGGAGAACGAGATGTCGGATCTGAATAAAACAAGCGAAGATGTATCCGCGGAGGATATGCCTGCAAAGCGCCGCGGCCGCCCGAGAAAACGCGTGCAGGAGACAGCGGCGGCGGAAGTCTCTGCAAAAAAACGCGGCCGCCCGAAAAAGAACGCATCTGCGCAGACGCAGAAGGCAGAACGGCACGATCGCCCTTCCGAACTCGTCTTTGCGCTTGACATTGGGACACGCAGCGTCATCGGCATCGTCGCCGAACAGCGGGACGGCATGCTTCATATCCTCGCTACCGAGCGCATGGAGCACAAGACGCGCGCGATGCTGGACGGGCAGATTCACGATGTGCCGCAGGTTGCCGCTGTCATCCGCGAGGTCAAGCGCCGGCTGACCGAACGCACGGGCACGCTGCACAGTGTCGCCGTGGCCGCTGCCGGGCGTGCGCTCTATACGATGACGGCAGAGGCCGAGCAGGATGTCACAGGCATTATCACACCTGCACAGCAGCGCGACCTCGACTTCGCAGGCGTGCAGGAAGCACAGCGCAGGCTCGCCCATTCCCATACCGTCGACGATCCAACGCGCTATTACTGCGTCGGATACAGCACGATCCGCTATACCCTCGACGGCAACGATCTCAAGACGCTCGTCGGACAGCGCGGACGCAAAGCACAGGCGACCGTTATTGCCACATTCCTCCCGCGGCAGGTCGTTGACTCCATGCAGTCGGCTCTGCGCGAGGCCCATCTGGAGATGCAGGCACTCACGCTCGAACCGATCGCCGGCATCAACGTCCTCATCCCGCCGACGATGCGCCATCTGAATCTCGTCCTCGTGGATATCGGCGCGGGCACATCCGATGTTGCCATTACACGCGGCGGCTCCGTCATCGCCTACGGCATGGTGCCGATGGCGGGTGACGAGGTCACCGAGGCGATCTCGCGTGAATATCTGCTCGATTTCAACATCGCTGAGGATATCAAGCGCAAAACGGCCGACGGTCAGGACGTCTCCTTCACCGATATTCTCGGCATGAAGCTCTCGCTCACCGCCGAACAGGTCGTCGCCGCGATCAAGCCCGGCGTTGAAAATCTCGCGGACGCGATTGCAAAGCAGGTTCTCGAACTCAACGGCGAACCTCCGCAGGCCGTCATGCTCGTAGGCGGCGGGGCACTCACGCCGATGATTCCGGAGCTTGTTGCAGAGGCGCTCGACATTCCCGCGGGGCGTGTCGCTGTCCGTCAGCCGGAGGAAGTCGACGGCATCGCGGATCTTCCCCCGGAACTGCATGCCCCCGATGCAGTAACTCCGCTCGGCATTCTCAAGATCGCTTCGATCAACACACTGCATTTTCTCGCTGTCTGGATCAACGACATCGAATACAGTCTGTTCAATTTCCGCGCGCTCAACGTTTCCGACGCCCTCCTCGCCGCAGGCATCAATCTGCGCAAATACAACGGGCGCCCCGGCATGGGGCTTGTCATCACGGTGAACGGAGAGCGGCGCAGTTTTCCGGGAACGATGGGTACGCTCGCGCAGATCACCGTTGACGGCAAAAGCGCAACCCTCGATACACCCATCCACGACGACTGCCGCATTAAGCTTGTCGCGGGAGAAGACGGCCGCCAGCCTGAGATTCATCTAAGCGAAGTCATCGGCTCCACGGACAGCTATACGATTCTCCTCAACGGGGCAAAGACAGATGTTGCTGCAAGCATCCTCCTCAACGACGACACGCCAAACGGCGATCCTGTCCTATGCGACGGCGATTCGATCGTCACGCACCCGGAACGCACGCTCGGCGAAATGCTCCATGCGATGAATCTCCCTCCTGCGGGACGAGGCATCTCTTATACGCTGAACGGTGAAACGCGCCGCTTCTCCGCTCCCCCAAAGATCACACTGAACGGAGCAGCAACATCCCTCTCGAGCGTGCTGCGTGAGGGTGATGCCGTCACGTATGAGGAGGCCGATGCCCCGACGATCGAATCCATCCTTGATCTCTCCGTCGCCGAATCATATGCAGTCATCACATACGAGGGCAAGGAGCATCAGGTACCTGCCTCCGGCTTTGCGCTCACAATCAACGGACGCGCAGCGTCGCCCGGCACCGTCGTCGAGGACGGCGCCGTCATTGCCTATCAAAAGGGAACGGGCAGTGCCAATGTCAGTGAAGCGCTTCTCGCGGTCGGCTTCACGCCGCCGCCGGCAACCAGCCGCGTTTCTTTTGCGATCCTCGTCAATGGCGTCAAGGCCGACTTTACAAGCCCCATACGAACGGGAGACACCCTTGAGGTCATATTCACTCCATTGGGGAGCCCGAGCACTGCGGCACCGACGCCGGATTCCAACGCACCCGCAGCGAGCGAGATTCTCTCCGACATTGCTGCGCGCGCGGGAATTCTGCAGACAGAGACTGTATCCGCAACAGATGCGCAGGAGCAGGAAAAAGCCTCTGTGACCGCCGAGACTCCCCCGCCCGTATCGTCCTCAAAGCAAAGCGGTACGATCCGTGTCGAGTCGCTGATGCGCTATGACTGAACCAAAATATAAAAAGAACTTCTGCATGAACATTTTGCTCATGCAGAAGTTCTTTTTATTTCCATTCAGGATTTTCCCGGAGGGACTTCCAACGATCGTGCAGCCAGAACCATTCCTCAGGATACTTTCGAATCCATTCCTCGATCCGCGTGTTGATCATCTGCGTCACACGGCGCACATCGGCAGCGCGGTCATCGGTCTTTTCGACAAATATCCCGGGCTCCACCGTCAGGATGTGATGGCCGCTTGGCTCGCGATGCATGAAAACGGGAAAGATCGGCACTTCGCAGCGCCGTGCAATGGCAGCCGCGCCTGTAAAAGCATTCGTCTTCTGCCCAAAGAAGTCGACGATAACGCCGTCGCGCAGAGACGGATCCTGATCGCTGAGGAGTCCGATGATCCATCCCTCGCCGATCATGCGGAACATCTCGCGTACGCCCGTCCGATAGGTGACGTGCATGCCGACGAGCGCGCGGTACTCGTTGATGAAGCGATCCATCCCCGCCGAGCTCTGCCGCTTTGCAACGCCGACGAGCGGGAATCCCGCGCAGGCGAATGCGCCGCCCATGAGCTCCCAGTTGCCGCTGTGGGACGTGGCAAAGATCGCGCCCTTCCCCGCCGCGATGGCCGTGCGCACCTCGTCTGCGGCACCCTCGATCGTAACATAGTCGCTCATGCGCGGCTTCATGACCGGGAAGCGCAGGACCTCCATCAGCATGGGGCCGAACCGCAGGCTGCTCGCGCGCGCAATGCGGTCCGCCTCGTCTTCCGATACACCGAGGCAGCGCATGACCTGCCCGCATGCAAGTGTCTTTCGCTTTGCAGGGATACAATGCCACGCAAGCTGTGCAAGAAGCTCGCCCAATGCCATGGCAGTCCCGTGCGGCAGCAGACAGATGATGCGGCTGAGCAGTTTCACGGCATAATAGGAAAGCATCTCAGTCCTTCCCGCGCAGCTGTTCGAGTTCTCGTTCGAGGGATTTTACCTTTTTCGCCAGATCGGGCAGGCGCCGGATCGCAGCCTGTACGCGCAGCCATTCGGTATGGGGCTGAACGGGAAATCCCGCGCAGAAAACCCCCTCCGGCATATCGGCGATGATGCCGGAACGCGCAGCGTAGACCGAGTTCGCACCGATATTGATATGGCCGACCGTGCCGACCTGCCCGCCGAAGGTGACGTTGTGTCCGACCTTTGTCGAGCCGGAGATACCGGTCTGGGCGACGATGAGGCAGTTTGCTCCGATGCTGCAGTTGTGCCCGATGTGCACGAGATTGTCGATCTTCGTCCCCTTGCCGATGACGGTCGCGCCAAGCGTTGCACGGTCAATGCCGACATGTGCGCCGATCTCCACGTCGTCCTCAATGACGACGCCGCCGACCTGCGGGACCTTCGTATGCACGCCCGCTTCGGTCGTAAAGCCGAAGCCGTCTGCACCGATGACGGCGGAGCTGTGAATCGTGCAGCGCGCGCCGATGCGGCAGTGCTCGCGCACCGTCGCATTCGGATAGATAACGGTATGATCGCCGATCTCGCTGTATTGTCCGATATAGGCATGGGGATAAACGGTTACGCCCGCGCCGAGGACGGCATGGTCGTCGATATAGGCAAAGGGCAGGATCGTCACGCCCTCCCCGATCTGAACATCACATCCGATATAAGCCTCATCGCTGACGCCGACGACATGCTCGATCGGCGGAGTAAAGCTCGTGAGGAGCTTTGCAAATGCCGCCTTCGGATCCTCGACAAAGATCACAGGGCAGGAAAAGCCCTCGGTTCCCTTTGGAAGAAGGAGTGCGCCCGCCTTTGCGCCCGCGCGCGCCGCATCGATATGCGGCGGCACGGCAAAAGCAAGATCATTCGCCCCCGCCTCGTCAAGGGAGGCGAGGCCGCGTATCATGCGCGTGCCGTCGCCATGGACCGTGCCGCCGACAAGCGCCGCGATCGCATTGACTGTCTTTTCCATGCTTCATGCTCCTTTTACTGGAGTTTCCCAATCACTTCGTCGGTGATGTCCAAGCCGCCCGAGAGTACGCTCGGATATCTGTCGGAGCTGTCCATCACGACGTCCAGCTTCTTATTCTTTACGACATCCTCTATGGCCGTGTTCAGCTTCTGCTCAAGCTGAATACTGTACATCTGATTGAGCCCCGCCATCTTGCGCTGCGTCTCTATCTGGAGCTGCTGCGACTCCTCCGCCGTCATCTTCGGATTCGCCGCGAACTTCGCCTGCGCTTCCTGCTGCGCCTCCGTGAGCTTGGCGTTCGCCTCATCGACCACAGCCTTCAGCTGGGGCGCCTCCTCCTGCACACGCTCACGGTCCAGCGTACCGACATGTACCTGACCGCAGCCCGCAGTCAATGCACTCGCCGCGAGAAGAACCGCTGCCGCTGCCTTACCGAAATAATTCATATGTATAAATCCTTTCACTGTGTCATCCTTTGATGCTCTGCATCTCATGCACCATCTCTGCCGTCACATCCGTCGCCGTATTTGCGATAAGCGGCGCAAAACGGCGTACAGCAAAGAGCTCGGCGGCGGGCAGAGACGCTCCCGCGCTCTCCTCCGGAGATGCAAGCACCAGAGAAAAGTGGTGCATGATCGCAAGTTTCGCCGCACGGCTGCGTACATCGCGCCAGATCTGCGCCTCGAGCGCATCCGCTTCATTGCGTACGGCTGCAAGACGCAGCGCACGCTTCGCAGCCGCAGAGTTCTCCTCGCGTTCTTTGAGGGCGCGCTCCATCTCGTCTGCATTGCGGCTTTGCGCTTCTTTCTGCAGGCGCTCTGCCTCTGCCTTCTGCGCGTCAATCGTCTCCTGCGCACGTCTCGTCCATGCTGCCTGCTGCGGCTCGATGCGTGCGGCGACGCGCGCGCGAATCTGCGCCTGCCACTCGCGATAGAGTGCCATCTGACGTGCTCCGCGTTCGCGCTTGAGTTCCTCACGATCCCGTTCCCATACGGCGCGCTCGGCGGCAAGCTCCTCCTCTGAGACGCGCGGGCCGTGCATGGCACGCTGATTGTCGATCTTGAGGTTGATGTTCAGAATGGCGTTCAGATACTCATCGTCGATTGCCTTTTTGCGTGCCTCATAGTCCGCCTCTGTCTGCTTGCGGTAGACCTCAGCCAGGCGCTTCCGCTCACGCTCGAGTTCGACGCGCGTCGAGATGACCGTCTGCGCGTTCTTCTGCCAAACGGAGTCATCAAACGGCGCAGCCTCCGCCTCCGGCGGCTTGATCTCAGGCGGTGCAGGCATATCCCGCACAAGCAGTGTCAAGCTGCGCTCCTCGGCACGCAGTTCCTGCAGCTGCCCATAGGACGGATGAGCCGCGAGAACCTCTTCGATGCGCATGGTTCCAATATCGCTGGGCTCTTCCGTTCCTTCATGCCGCGGCATGAAGAGGAACACAGCAAGGAGGAGCAAAAGGCAAGCGCCGCCCGCGAGGATCTCCCTGCGCCTCGTTTTCCAAAGCTCCGGCATGCGCCGCCCTCCCTTTATCTCCTGCTATAAAAATGTACCGAGCAGCGCGCTGCCCGGTACATATGCGCATCTCGTGCGATTATTTCCCCAACTGTTTGATGACATCCTGCGTGATGTCCTGACCACCGTAGACCACAGCGCCCTTCTCGATGACGACCGAGAGTCCCTTTTTCTCGGCAACGCTCTTAACCGCGTCCTGAATGCTCTTCTCAATCGGCTCCATCAGCTCTTCATTCTTCTGCTGGAGGCGCTGCATTGTCTGCTGATAGTAGTCCGACTTCTCCTGATCGTTCATATTCGCAGACTTCGTCTCAAAATCCGACTGTGCTTCCTGCGAAGCCTTCTGCATCTCAGCATTCGCCGCCGCAAGCTGCGGATGCTGGCTGCCGACCTGACGATAGTCCACAACGCCCACAGCGGAGCTGGCCGCCGAGGCAATGCCCGATCCGCTCTGCGTGAGCGCAAGCGCAACCACCGAGCCGACAAAGACCACGGCAATGAGGATGCTGATAATCTTAACCTGCTTCTTCTCAAGTTTGATCATGAATAGATACTCCTTTTCTTTTAGAACCGTCGACCATCAGCCGAACGGATTCATTATAGCAAAGTCGGGCGCGCAATTCAAGATTTCATCGATAAAATGAATCTGGTCCGCCTGCCCCGCATTACTTCACTGTGCGCTGCCCAACCGGCTTGCTCATGCTGATCTCCACCTCGACGAGCGCAAGCTGCGCCGCAGGGTTGTTCAGATGGTTCGCACGCGAGAATGTCGCATTAACAATCTTGTTTCCGCCGTCCTGCCAGCGGTAGGTATAGGAGTAAACGCCGTCCACGATGCTCTGTCCGACGAGCACGCCCTCCTGTCCGAAGATCGCCGCAACTTCGCCGACACTCATGCCCTTCTTCACCGCGGCAATACGCTCCTCAGTGACGACATCCTGTGCATCCTGAGGTCCCTGCAGGGCACCGGGCGCGGGCACGCGCTCCGCCGTCTTTCCTCCGCATCCTGCAATAAGCAGCGATGATGCGGCAAATACCGCTGCGGCAATCCCCAATGCCTTGATCTTCATCATGATGACCGACCTTCTTTCTCCATACCGCCATGCAAACGATGGCTGACCTCTCCCAAATACGCCTTCATCATACACTATTCTCGGCGTTCATTCAACCACAGAGATGAAAAAGAACTGCGCCGCAGCCTCCTCACGGCATCGGCGCACGCCGGTAGACACGCAGCTTCGTCCGCCCCTCTTCCGGCATTGCCCCGAGCAGCTCCCACTCCTGCGCATCAAACTGCGCATCGAATGCATCGAACGCATGCCGCTCCACAACGAGATACACCGTACGATCCCGCGGCAGCTCATCCATCGGCAGGAACGGCATCACATTCTTACTGCTCCAGCTCATCTCCTTCGGTGCGCGCGCGGCAATTTCCTCACGCGGCGCAAGCGCATACATCACGTGCCCCGTGTAGTAGGGAACGGTCGCCGTATAGTCGCCGTAACAAGCGAGGACATCATCGCTTCGCAGCACGGGCGAGAGAATCGCCGCCGCCTGCTTCCCGCTGAAATGTCCGTCGCGCTCGGAGTAATTCACTGCAGCGAACACCACAGCGAGGTAGAGGCCCGCACCGATGACCGCTCCCACGCGCAGAGTGCGCGGATAGTGCAGGAGTAGACGCGCCGTCAGGATTGCCGCTGGGAGGAATGCCGGAAAACTGTACGTCGGGTACTTTGTCGCCATGAACTGGAAGAACACGGGCACAACGACCGCCCAGACAAGCAGAAAGTGCGCGCGCACATCGATGACCGGCTGGAATCGCCACGCACGCCAGAGAGCAAGCGGCAGGGCAAAGCTCCACGGGAACATGCCGAGGAAATAGATGCCGAGATAAAAGTACCAGACATCCCACTTCGCATGCTCAGACACCGTTGCACGCAGAACGTTGTGGATGCCGAGAAAGGTATTCACAAAATCTGTGCCGTGCGTAAGATACATATAGACATACCACGGCGCGCAGACCGCAGCGAAGACAAGCAGCCCCGTCGGGATGCAGATGCGCCCCAGTGCGGAGAGATCACGCCGGAGCGCAAGGAACACGAGGATGATGAGCCCCGGCAGGAGCAGCCCGATCGGCCCCTTTGTCAGCACGGCCAGACCCGCACAGGCATAGGCGATGTAGAAATAACCGCTGCGCCGTTCATAGTAGCCGACGAAGAACGCACCGAGCGTCCCGCCGAAGAAAACGAAAAGGCTCATATCCGTGATGATGAGCTTTGCGAGGACCGCATAGAGCAGCCCCGTTCCGAGGATGATCGACGACCAGAATGCCGTCCGTTCATCGTAAATGCGCCGTGCGAAGGCATAGGTCAGGAGAAGGCCTCCCGCTGCAAAAAGCGCGGGAAAAAAACGCGCGGCAAAATCCGTCACCCCGAATGCGGAAAACGCCGCAATCAGCTCCCAATAGAAGAAGATCGGCTTGTCGTACCAGTAGCCGCCGTAGATCTGCGGCGAGAGATAATCTCCCGCCGCGCACATCTCCTTCGCCGTCTGCGCATAGTTCACCTCAACAGGCGCCGTCACGGGGAGCTGCGCGTTCCCCCAAAAATAGAGCACCATCATAAAGAGGAGCAGCGCGCCTGTGCTTATCCGCTCATTCATGAGTCTCCTCCCGATGTGCCGTGCGGCGATGATCCGAAGCAATGAGGTAGAGCGGCCGATTCTTTACCTCCTGCAGAATACGCGCAATGTACTCACCGCATATCCCGAGCATCATCATCTGCATTCCGCCGAAGAACAGGCTGCAAACGACGATGGTGGACCATCCCGGCACCGTCTGCCCGCTCAGTGTCTCAAACAGTACGTGGAGGAAAAGCAGCACCGCGAGCAGCGCCGATACAATGCCTACATAGAAAGCTGCACGCAGCGGCTGGACGGAATAGGCCAGAATCCCGTCCAGCGCAAACGAAATCATCTTGTGCAGAGAGAATTTAGAGTGCCCCGCATAGCGCTCCTGCGCCACGAACTCCACCACGGCCTTGCGAAACCCCATCGCGCCGACAATGCCGCGAATAAACCGCGCATGCTCACGATACCGGCGCAGAGCGAGCACCGCTTTGCGGTCCATCAGTCGAAAATCCGAACCGCCCTCCTGAATCTCCACATCTGCAAGCGCGTTGAGGAGACGATAGTAGTATTTCGACGTCAGCCGCTTAAAGAGAGAAACCCCCTCCGTCGTGAGGCGCACGGTCTGAACGATCTCGAAGCCCTCTTCCCACTTTTCGAGCAATGCCGGCAAAAGCTCCGGCGGGTGCTGCATATCGCCGTCCATTGTAATGACCGCATCGCCGTCTGCGTGGTCGATCCCGCAGGTCAGCGCCAGCTGATGTCCGAAGTTGCGCGCGAGAAAGATGGACTGAACATGAGGGTCAGACGCACCCAGCGCGCGCAGGATTTCTCGGCTGCGGTCGCGCGACCCGTCGTCGATGAAAAGGAGCTCATAGTCATAGGGCAGCTCCGCCATCACCGCAGTCACGCTCTGCACGAAATGCGCAATATTATCCTCTTCGTTATAAACCGGAACGACAATGGAAATCCGCTTCACGATGCCCGTCTCACTCCTCTCGCTAAAAATTCCCGATCAGCCGCAGCCACGCGTCATTTTTATCGACGAGGCCTGCAATGCTGAGGAAGTCATGCAGCTTGTAGCGCAGCTCCCACTCGCCTTGCCCCGTATCCATCCAATGCTCGTAACGCAGCAGCCAGCGCGGGTGGAACGTATAAACGCCCGCAACGGAGAAGCGATCCCCGTGCCCATAGCGCAGTTCTCCCGTCAGGCGCGGAAGCAGGGCACGCGCATACCCGACCCGCCAGTCAAAATGCAGATCCCCAGGGGTAACATCCGCCTCTGCATAAAGCTCATCGCGTGCGCTGAGCATCTGTCCCGCATGCAGTCGCACATGCAGATCCCGCCGCTCCCCGTGGGAGCGCTCCGACGATCTGCCGATATCCAGCCATCCCGTGAGGCGCAGGCGATACCGCGTCGTATCGGTACGGCTCATCACAGGCATGCGCTCCCCTGGTGTAATCGTCACCCGTGAGGAGAGGTGGAGGCGCCGAAAATCGCGGCCCGCATCAAGGCGTTCGGCGAGCCGCTGCTCAAACGACAGACGATGGCGCGCGACAAAAGCAACAGGCACACCGACGAGATGATTCACCTCCGCCTCCATCACAGAGCGCCGCGTGAGCAGAGTGACATTTGGGATCGTGTCGGAACGCATCGAGAGATCCACTGTCCGCACAACAGGCAGACGCGGATAGACAATGAGGCGCACCGCTGCCGCAGGCGCCACATCGATATCATAGTCCGCGCGGAACTCCGGCAGATGCTCCTCCATATACGATGTCAAGCGGCGTTTCAAGGCGCCTGCCGCCCAGTCCGTCGCAGCGACGGGCAGACCAACGAGCGCATCAGAAAAGACACTCTCCGCCCCCGCAAGATCTGCACGAACGAGTTCCTCCACCTCGGGCGGCATCCCCTCAACCGTCGTCTCGACCGTCACACGCTGAATGGTATCTGCCCACGGTGCGAGATGGATCTCCACCTCTGCACGTGTACCGGGGCGGATCGTAACCCCCGTCACGGTGTAGCCGACGAGCAGTCGATCAAAGACCGCACCGATGATCTCCGCTTCCTCCGATGCAGAGATATCCGACGTATGCCGCCCCTCCATGCGCTCCGCCGCAATCGCTGCCACGGTACGCTCCATGCGTTCGCGGACAATGGCGGGGATCGGCTGATCGCCCACGACAATAGCCGCAGTTTCCTCCACGCGGGAGGCCTCTGCGGCATATGCGGAGGCAGAAAGCCCCCATCCGATAAAAAGTGCAGCCAGAAAAAACGCCAGACGCATCGGGCGTGACAGGGAAATCCCCTGCCGCATCAGAACGTTCCGCCGACGCGGAAATGTACGCGTCCGCCCTGCGATCCGCGCCCGTAGTCAAGGCGCAGCGGACCGATCGGCGTATTGAGGCCGAGTCCGATGCCGACGCTCCCGTGCATATTCTCAGGTTTAAATCCGGTATCCCACGCACCGCCGAAGTCTGTGAAGATCGCTCCCGTCACCTTGGAAACAATCGGGAAACGATATTCGAGAGAGGCCAGCGCCATGCGATTGCCGCGGAACTGATCCTCGCGGTAGCCGCGGATCGTATCCTGACCGCCGATGCGGAACTGGTTGTACTCGGAAATAGATCCCTTTCCGATGCCGTACTGTCCGCGCAGAACAAAGACCTGTGCGTGGCCCGCCTTGAAGTAATGCGTGTCGCTGATCGTATACTTCTGGAAAGAGAAGTCCCCGCCGAAGCCGGCAAACTCCGCCGAAAGCGCGGCGCGCGCCCCTGACATCGGCTCATAGACATTATCGCGCGTATCTGTCACATGTTCGAACGTCACGCTGCGCGTCGTTCCGAAATTCTTGCCGAGCCACGCAGCATTGAGGCTGCGGTCGCCTGCATTGCCTGTCTCCGTATGCTTGACGTACCGATCCTTGCGGTTGCGGAGCGTGATGAAATTCGTCGAATACTCACTCATGGGCCGGCTGAGCGTGAACTCGCCGCCCGAGTATTTGCGCATAAACGACTCCTTGTGATTGCCGTTGGAATCGTAATCGTCATATTCATAGGTGCGGTTGTAGAGGCGGAGCGTTCCCGCCGTCTCCTTCTTGTCGAGCCACGGCCGGCGGTACATGAACGTATAGCCGCGCGCATCCGTATCGTCGCCGCTCATCTCATAGCTGAAGCTGATCGTGTCGCCCATCCCGCGGAAATTCGTGTCGCTGATGCTCACCATCCCGACCATTCCGTCCGCGCTCGAGTAGCCGGCACCAATGCCGAACGATCCCGTCCGCTTCTCCTTGACGTCAATCTCCATGATGACCGCATTCGGCTCCACACCCGGATTCATCTTGACATTGACGTCCTCGAAGAAACCGAGATTGTAGACACGCTGCATACCGCGGCGCGCCAGATTTGCATTGAAGGGCTCCCCCGGTTTCTGCCGCATCTCGCGCAGAATGACATGCTCCTTCGTCTTCTTGTTGCCCTTGACCTTATATCCTTCGAGCAGGCCCTCACTGATCTTGATCGTCAGTGTCCCGTCCTGCGCGATGTTGAGATCCGTGATCTTTGCGAGAATGTAGCCGTCCGCACGGTACTTCTCCTGAATCGCCTGCACATTCTCCTGCAGGACGCGCGAGTTGAGCAGCTCTCCGTTCTTGACCGTAACGAGCCCCATCAGCGTCTCTGTCGACTCGACCGTATTGCCCTCGATCTTGACTTCCTTCAGAAGCGGATTCTCGAGCACGTGATAGGTCAGCACGACGCCCTCGGGCACCTGTTCAAAGACCGGATACAGATCGTAGAAATACCCCGTCGCATAGATCGCATCGCGATCCTTCACGAGGCCCTCCTCCGTCACGGCATCCCCAACATGCATCGTAAGTGCTGCCCGTGCCGTAGGCTCTGTCGCTGCCGACGCACCGCTGAAGTTGATCTCCACAATCGTCTTGCCCACCTGAGCGGCAAGATCATTGGAGATCGCATCCTCTGCGGGACGCTTCGCCGCCCATTCGGCAGCGCGCTGATCCGCGCCGGACGGCGTAGAACCAGTCAGCACAGGAGCTCCTTCAGCGGGAGCTGCTGCAGTGTCTGCAGGCGCTGCAGGCGCATCACTCAGGACAGGGGCCGGCGCCGCCGTCCCTGCCATCTCTGCCGCCGTATTCGCTGCTGCGCTGTCCATCTCCTCCGCGGCAAAGCCATGCGGCAGTGCCGATGCAGATACCCCCACGCCGACGGCGACGGCAAGTGCAAGTCTCTGATATCTGTTGCTGTTCAAAGGCGAAACCTCCTAGACGATATACGCTCATTGCATTGAGCTGTTTCAATCCACGCGTTCCCGCAGGAGCATGGATCGAATTCCTAAACTACTCTCTCAGTATCTTCCCGCCGACCTGCATCAACCGCTGCATATCGGCATTTGGCATACGCGCGGCAGCCTTGCTGCGCGCCGGCTGCTCAGGTTCATTTCGCAGCGCTGCGGGCGCGGCGACTGCGGTCTCGGGTGCCTGCGTCGAAGAAGAGGATGCCGCAGATGGCTCTCCTGTCTCCGCCGCAGATGGCTCGACCGGCGGCGGTGCAGGCGCAGCAGCAACCATCTCCGGCGCAGGCATCTCCGCGCGCTCCTGTGCGGCGCGCACAGGAAACGGTTGTGTCTCCTCCTGCGGAGAGGGCGATTCCCATGCGATCCATGCCCAAACAGCAGCCGCAGCGATCGGCGGCACAAGCCAGCCCGCCCACCTGCGCAGCCGTGCGCGGCGGTGCGCGGCAATACGCGCAAGTTCCGCACGAGCGAGCATAAGTTTCAGGTCGCCTGCGAGATCATCCTCTCCCGCGAGTGCATCTTCTGCACCCGTCAGCCACGCGCGCGCCGCGCGAATTGATTTTTGTCTCTCCCTGCGTTCCCTGTCCATCACCGTGCCTCCTCTCCGCACAGATACATTTGATTATACTACACTCCATAGGACGGATTCAAGAAGTCCCGGATAAAATGAAGTCCCAAAATGATTAAACCTTCCAATGTTGGATAAAACGTGAAAGCATTCCGCGCACGCGGCGAATGCCGCTCTGCTGCAGGCGATAGATATGGGCAAGCGTAACGCCGAGCGATTCCGCCATCGTCTGCGCCTGCGTGCCGCCGATGGTTACGCCCTCGAGTACGAGCCGCTCGCGCAGGGGCAGCCGCTCCATCACTGCACCAAGTACGTCGACGAGCGCATGATGCTCCGCGAGCTCCGCAACCGAAGCCCGCTCATCAACGAGAAGTTCCTTCGCCGTCTCCTGCGCCTCGGTCTCCGCCTCAAGGCAGGGCAGATCAACGCTCCCCTCGCGCCGCAGAAAATCGAGAATACGGCCGCGTACCCGATGTACGGCATAGAGACTGAACGCCACGCCGCGCGTCGGGTCGTAACGCTCCACCGCCTCGATGAGCCCGATCGTCCCCTCCTGCACGGCATCCATCACGACGGGCATTGTACGGTAAGGCATAACTTCGCGGAATACCAGCGGCTGATATGCCTCGATGATGCGCCGGCGCGCGGACTCGTCGCCCTCCTCCTTATAAGAGTGCCAAAGCGCACGCTCTTCCTCCGGCGTGAGTTTCCGTACAGCGGAAAGTTTTGTCATGTACTCCGAAAACACGGGCTCACCTCCTCATTTTCATCAAGAACACCTGCTAGAACCGTATGCGCGCCTCGACGCCGATCAGCTGATCAGAGCCCTCGCGGTCATACGAGATGCCGAATTTATCGCTGAAATCATACTGAATGCCGTAACGGTGCTTGTCCGACGCGCCGCCGAGCCCCTGCACATACCGCAGGAGCACACGGTCACCGATATACTTGCCCACCTCGACATTGTACTCGTTCTCATTTTTTCGAATCTCCTCATCGTTCTTCGTCTCGAAGAGCGCCCCGCTCCCGCTCGAGAGACGCAGCACGTCAAGATGCAGGAAATTCTTCACGGAATCCTCCACCTCGGAGAGGATGCTCATCTGAAGCCCGATGGACAGGATATCCGCCGCTGTCACGCTGCTCTCTCCATTCCGGTAGGTGCTGCGCAGCGTCAGCATGCGGATGATCTCCTCCTCCGACATCTCAGGTGATGAGGTCAGTCCGAGCTTCATGTGATCGAGCGGCCCCTGCAGGGACAAGAATACGCGCGTATTCGTGAGGCGCGCTTCCGCGTAGAAGCTGATCTCCGGCAGAAACGACTCCATCTGGTTGAATGTCGCCGTCCCCTCGCGGATCTTGAACACCGTCCGCAGATAGCTGACCGTGTCACCGCGCCGCACAGCGATCTGTCCCGTCGTCCTCGGGTGCCGCGTTGTTCCTCCGAAGTGCACATGCCCGGACGGGTGCATATCGTAGAGATTCGAGCTGAAAAAGCGCACATGACGGCCAACGTTCAAATCGACATCCAGAATGATGTTCGGCAGCTCGTCGTCCGTCTCAGGAATCGACGGAATGGAGATAAGGGCACGGTCAATATCAATATGACCCGCGAGCTTTGGCAGCTGCTCGCCCCAGTATTCATCCTCCGTCAGCGTCAGCGAGCCGGTCAAGGGTCCCTCGAAGAAGGAGGTTTTAAGATCGAGTGCATTCATCACAAGGGTAAAATCATATGCCGACGGCCGCATGCCGGCAAGACCCATGCGCCCCGTCAGCAAATAGCTGCCCGTGCCCATGCGTCCCGTACACTCACGCACGGCGATGGAATCGCCGAGCGCGTCGATCTGTATCCGCATATCCGTCAGCGGATGCTCGACACCCTTAAACTTCACCGCGCCGCCGGCAACGCGCAGCGAGCCCTCAAGGCGCGGTGCGGCAAGCGTGCCGTGCAGCTTCAGATTGCCCTCGGTACGCCCGAGCGCCCACTCTACGCTGTTGGAGAATACCGGCAGCAGGGACAGATCGGCGTTGTCAAGCACAAACGTCAAGTCGATCTGCTCATAGGAGCTCAGCGTTTCATCGCTCCGTGCCGTGAGCGCGCGCAGAGGCAGCGTGCCGCGGACACTCGCCATATATGCAGTCCCGTCGATGTATTTCGTCACCGTGAGCTGGTTTAGATAAATGACAGAACCGCGCAGCTGCGCCTCTCCCTCCAGCTGATCGAACGAAGAGCCGCGTATACCGCCGTTCTTTGCCGTGAGATGCACATCCACCTCGGGATTTTGCGTGCGGCCGCCGATATGCACGGTCGCCGACGCCGTTCCCGATACTTTTTCTTCCACTCCGGCAAATCCGGTAAAGATGCCGAGCGCGATATCTGACGCCTCAATGTCTACATTCGCAGTGCCGTTGAAGTCCGCTGTGCCCGAGGCGGAGAACGTACCGTTCTCCTGTCGTCCCGTCAGTGTACGCAGTGTCAGCACACGGTTCTGGAGAGCGACATCGAGCGCGACATTGCTGATCGGATAGGAGGCAAGCGCCCCCTCCTCGATGCGCCCCGTCAGCGCAATGGACGGATTTTCGCGCGTCCCTCCGAGCTGCATGTGACTCGTGATTTTTCCCTCAACGCGATCCTCCTTCTGATTTGCAAGCGCCAGCAGCGCCGCCACATCCATCTGCTCAATATCCAACGTGCCGCGCAGCGCCTCCGTCTGCATATCATAATGCAGACGCGCCGCAACGGAACCGTTCTCCCCTTGGCGGAATCCCGTCCGGTCCATCTCAATGATGCCGTTTTCATAGTGCACGAACCCGCGAATATCCCGCAGCTCCACGCCGTTCATCGTGATCGTATCGGCTCTGAGCTCGCCGCGGAAGATCGGATGCGAAATCACGCCGCCAACCTTTCCGTTAAAGACACCATGCCCGGAGACCTCGTAGGGGAGCTTGTGCTCCAAGCGCTTCATATCGAGATCGCGCACCTCAGCGTCGAGATCGAGCACGCCCTGCGCGCTGATCGTACCGTTCAGCACCATATCCACCATCGGCGAATAGATGTGGAACACCTGCAGGCGAATGATGCCGTTGTCAAGGAAGTAGTCACCGTCCATGCCCGAGAGCAGTGCGCCTGCATAGCTTCCGCGGTAGAAATGGACATAGCCCACCGCATGCGGATTGTCGAGCGTCCCCGTGAACTTGATGATGTTGTCAATATTGCCCGTAATCGGCTGATCCGGGGCAACGAGTGCGGCCACGTCCTCCATGCGCGCGCCCATCGTATCGATCTGCAGATCGATGCGGCGCTCGCCGGTGAAACCGATCGTGCCGTTCACCAGCCAGACCTCGCGCCCATTCCGCTCCATCGAGAAATCATGGATGCCAACCCCCGAGAGCGACCCCTCCGCGCGAAAGAGCAGACTGTCAAACGGCTGATGCATCAGCTGTCCCTTTGTTGCCGAGACCTTGATATCCACGTGCGGATCGTTGATGTCGCCGTGCACCTCACCGCTGAAATCCGAACGCCCCGCAAAGCTGAGCCGCTCGTCAAGGCGGTTCAGCAGGGAGAGATCGACATGTCCGCCGTAAAAGCGCAGATCGAGCGCAGAACCGTTCGTAATACTTCCCTCAAGGCCGAGATCCGTATCGTTCGGGAGATTGAGGCTGAGGAAGTCGATGGTCAGATCGTTCCCCTTGCGCATAAAGGACGCGCTCGCGCGCTCCACGGGGATATTGCGGTATGTTCCGTTCAGGATATCGGCACTGCCGTAGACCGTGAGCACGGCAGGATCCGCCCCCTGTCCTGCGATGCCGAGATCAGCGTGCAGGGCACCGTCCATCCCCTCGGGCAGCGGCGCATCCGCATCCGTGCGCAGACGCGCAAGCTGCACGCCGTCCGTCACGAGATGCGCCGTATAGGAGCGGTCTCCCGTATCAAAGATCCCCTCGCCCGAGATCGTCCCCCCGAACGCCTTCGCATTCAAATTCTCGAACGAGATCGCACCGCCTGCATAGGAAACATCCGCAGACGCATCCGTAAAGGAAGCGCCGTACGCAGCCCCCTCCGCCGCCGTCAGCTGACCCGCCGCCATGAGATCGGCAAGGGTCCCCGTCACGTGAATATCAGCCGTTACAGCCCCCGTATAGGGACTTTCCTTGAGGATTTTATGCACGTCAAAATCTTTCGCACGCACCGTAAGATCAAGATAGGGCGCATCCGTATCCATCCGGATCGTGCCGTCAATACGCGCCGTTTCGCCCTCCGCCTCGGCCGTCGCCGCAAGGAAAAGCTCACGCTCGCTGAAAGTCAGCGCCGCACTCTCGATCTGCGTCTGCGTTCCGTAGACATCCGCAGCCGCCGTTACGCCTGCGGCGCGCCCCTCTGCGGTAAACGTACCGTCCACCCAGCGCATGGATGCGTTCACATGCGCCGCGTGAAGTTTCTGGACGCGTACGTCTTCGGAAATTGCCCCCGACGGGAGGAGGTCAAGCAGAGGCGTCAATTCGCTGTCATCCAGCATCAGCTGAAGCTCCCGCGTCCCTCCAACATTCTCGCCGCGCACACGAACAGGAATGCCGGCAAGCGCCGCCGTAAGGTCATAAGAGAGATCGCCGCGGTCGATATCCGCGGTGCCGGTGATATCGGTCAGTTCATAAGAGCGCGCTCCCGTCTCGATCTCCGCCGTCGCATCCGCGAGACGAATGCGTCCCTCGAACGTGCTCGGCTCGGTATCGTCTGCAGCAAGATCGTTGTAGTTCCACGAGCCGTCCGCACGCTGTACAATATGAGCATGCGCTCCCGTGAGCAGGACCTCATCAACGGATGTTTCAGGCGACAAAAGCAGCGAAAGCAGACGAAGCGTCACCCGTGCCTCGTCGGCACGGAGAACGACATCCGCCTGCTTATCATAGACCACAATATCATCAATTGTCAGTTCATGCAGAGAGCGGATCTCCACCGTACCGATGTGCACATCCGTCCCGAGCCTCTGCGCCGCAAAACGCTCTGCCATCCTGCCTGCCTCGGCCATGAATGCCTGGGCCCGCACGATGTGGATGATAGCCGCCGCGCAGATAAGTATTGCTGCGAGTGCCACAACACCGATATACGCCTTCCGTCTCATAGAACTCCCCTTGCAGGAGCACCCCTGCAGCACGCCCTGTTACTTTCTCATATCCGTTTCGTAGGCGGCGTGTGCCGTCTGCACACGCTGCACCGCAGCAGCGGCTTCCTCTGCCGCCGGCGCCGGAGATGTCGCACGAACTTCCGCACCTTTCGGCGTCTCAAAGAGGGCATCATCATGCAGCTGTGCCGCCTCCCGCGCCGCACGGGCACGCTTGCCGTCCTCCTCCGCCGCACGATAGCGCACGGCATCGAGGTCGACCGGCACGCCCATCGCGTTGTCGAGGCGCGCCTTGCTCGTATTATAGTTATAGAGCGCCGTCGAGTAATTCATGCGCGCCGTCGTCAGATTATCCGATGCCCGCATTACCTCCAGATTCGTGCCCACACCCGCATTATAGCGAACGCGCGCAATGTTGTAATCCTCCTCCGCCTGCTGCACGGCCTTTTCCGTCGTCTTTATATTCTGCTCTGCCGCGTGCAGATTCAGATATGCTGTATGGACATCGAGGCGGATCTTCTCATCCGTCTCTGCAAGAGTCTCCTCCGCCTTGCGCAGCGTTGCCCTTGCCGCCTTTACCTGTGCCGCCGTCACGCCGTTGTCAAAGATATTCCACGATGCACTGACGCCTGCGGCCCATTGGTTGCTGCTCGTATGGTCGTCCTTAAAAGCACGCTCGCCCGCGATGGAACGCGTTGCTGCCGCATTCACCGTCGGATGATAGCCGGCCTGGGCCGTCCGCACCCCCGCCTCTGCCTGCTTCACCGCATAGGCCGCCGCTGCGCCGTCCGCGCGGTAGAGCAGCCCGTAGTCCGTGCAGTCGGAAAGCGAGAGATCATACCCCGTATAGCGGAGCTCATCATTGATCTCAAGACTCGTATCCGTCGGCAGGCCGATCACATTGTTCAGCGTCGCGACGGCAACCTCGTAGTTGTTCCGCGCCGTCGTCAGATTCTGCTGTGCATTCGCAAGCTCAACCTCAGAGGCGAGCACATCCGCGCGCGCCACCGTCCCCACGCGGAACTGCGCGTTGACATCGGCGAGATGCGTCGTCAGCGTCGCCACCGTATCCTCGCGCACCTTGACCAGATTGCGTGCCTGGAGGATGTTGAAATAATCCGTCGTCGCCGTCAGGCGAATCGTCTGCTTTGTCTGTTCAAGTGCAAAGTCGGCAGCGTTCAGCCCATAGCGCGCCGCCTTGCGCTGTGCGTTCAGCGTGGCATTGTAGACCGGCATCGAAACCGTGCCTGTATTGCCGTAGTTATAGTCGTACTTGATCCCCGATGCACGCGCCTGAGCATACGCCTCGCCGCCGATACGGTTCGCCGACGTCTCCCACGTGAGCTTCGGACCCATCGAGCGGTTCGCCTGCGAAAGCGACGCGTGCGCAGCGTCCACATCCGTCAGTGCCTCCTTGATCGTGCGGTTGTTCTCGAGCGCCATCTGCACGCTCTGCGCGAGATTGATCTTCACCGTCTCCGCCGACACGGAACTCGTAAAAAGTCCGACCGCGGCGGTCAGTGCCAGTGCTCGTACAAGGTGTTTGGCAAAACGTCCCCTCTTGTTCAAATCCATTTCCTCCTCGTCCGTTTCAAGGATGCACCCGAACGGCGGGCTGCTCCAAAATAGCGACAGCACAATAAAACTGTATTGACAGGTTCTCTCATTGTACCAGTTGTTGCGGGGTTTTTCAAATAAATTTATCGTTAGCGGCCCCCTGTCCCTGACAAATGATGCGTGCAGCAGCAGATCCTTATTCCTGCTTTATCCGCCCCATTACGATTTTCAACAAGCAATCCGTCTGATCTGTCATAAATAGCGGTATATGTATACGTACCATAAAACGCCCTCCGTCCGACCATAATGATCAGACGAAGGGCGTTTTCATGTTTACTGAAAGAATTACCGTTTCATACCAATAAGTGTTTCCAACATTTCATCAGAGACTGTAATGGTCTTAGAGTTTGCCTGGAATCCACGCTGTGTGACAATCATGTCAGAAAACTGCTCAGCGATGTCGACATTTGACATTTCAATTGCCGACGGAGTAATCGTACATCCGAGATTTGCCGCTGTCTTCACATTCGCAACGCCGGAGTTGTTTGACTGCTGGAAGAAGTTGCCTCCGACACGCGTAAGCCCTGATGCATTATTGAACTGAGCGACTGCAATCTGTGCCTCAGCTTTGATCTTGCCGTTGGAGTAGACACCAGTAATCGTCCCCGTGCTGTCAATTGTGACGTTTTTAAGAACGCCCTCGGCATTGCCGTCTGACTCTGCCTTGATCGTACTGCTGCCGCTGTACTGCGTGAGTGCTCCAAGGCTGACCGTGACGCTATGAGGCTTCGGCTCCTCTTCCCCCGCACGCCGATAGGAAAGTGAAATCGCAGCGTCCCTACTGACATAGCGCCCTGTCTGATCAAATTTTAGACGTGTCTTTGTAAGACTTGCCCTTACCTCCATACCGTTGGATTCTCTATAACTATAGGTATCATCTCCAGCAAGACTCATATCCCACTCATTTGCGCCTACCTTACGGAAGATAAGTGGAATGCTGTGTGCACCTCCCAGGCTGTCGTATACGGTAAAGGTTGTAACCGATGGCGGATAGAACATCCCACCGACGGTGTAGTCGCCATTAACTGCGCCGGTAAAGACCTGACCGTCCTTCATAGTCAGTGTAACCTCTGTCGGCTGTTTTACAGTGCGGTCAACCCGATTTACCGTCCCGTCGCTGTTGTCAAGACGCCCTTTATAGATATATCTTTGGTTCTTCTCGGTTACTGTATATGCGTTTGTTGCTGTTGCCTCATTCGCATCCAGCGCCTTACCATTGCTGAATGTATTCTCGGTATGCACCTTTGCTCCGGGCTGACCCTCCAACTTGGTCGCAGATAAATTAAAGTTCACCGTCTGCCCATCCGCATATGTAAAGTTTGCCGGATTCGGCACTTTGATTTTAACCTTTTGGCCCATTCGAGCCGTTGGCTGCGTCAGCGTCACTGTCAGCTCCGTAACGCCGGGCTCTGTCCCGTTTGTAGTTACGCCATTCGTGTCAATTATTCCAGAAATTGCTTCCTGATCTCCAATTGCATATGTTCCGGATGTTTGTTTTATTGTAAAAGGCTCCAGAACGCCTCCTGCCCCTACTAGCTGAACATCGTAGACATCTTGTTTGTTGCCCTGATAGGTGACGGTAACTTCTTTGCCAGCTCCACCTGCTTCTAGCGCGGTCACCTTCGTTTCAAACAGCGCTTTCCCTGCCAAATGATCTCCCGTGGTAAATGCATATTGTGCATTGTCATCGAGCTTGACATCCGCCCCCGTACTTGTTCCGAGCGTGATCTCACCAATACTCCCCGTCGTGTATGCCGCAAGAGATTTCTGTTTTCCATCCTCAAACTTTGCCATGATACTTGCAATCTCATAGCCCTTTGTATCAGCATTGAGGTTATTCAGATAGTTTGCTGCTGTCGTCATCTGTGGCCGCATATTCTTGTCTGATCGAATCTGAATATTGCCAGGTTGACCGGTTGTTACAAGTTCACCGTCCTCGCTGGCCATCCACCCCTGAACGAAGGCCCCATTCCCGGGGAGGACATAGTTCCCCTTTGCATCAAACTCAAAGGCTCCGTCACGCGTATAATATGTACCCGAACCATTTTTCACGACAAAAAGTCCATTGCCCGAAAGTGCCACATCCGTATTTTTCCCTGTTCCTTGTACGCTGGCATCTCCAAAGATTGTGTCGATGGAGGCGATGTTCATGCCAAGACCAATCTGCTTCGGATTAATGCCGCCCAGATTTCCTGTGGGCGCAGAAGCACCAGAACTTGTCTGGTAAAGTGTATCTGCAAAAGTCACACGACTCGCTTTATACCCAACAGTATTGACATTCGAGATATTGTGTCCAATGACATCCATTCGGGTTTGGTGGCCCCTAAGCCCTGATACCCCCGAAAACAGAGAACGCATCATAATAAATCTCTCCCTCAAAAAATTATAGAATTGCGGCGCTGTCGATATTGGTAAAGATGTTTTCCTTCGCACTTGCCTCGTCGAGTGCTGTGATAACAGTGCGATTCTTCACGCTGACAACCATCGCAAGGCCCCGGCTCATATAGACGAGCGCATCGCGCACGCCCTTAGCCGCCATGCGGTCAACTGCGTCGTCCAAGCGCGCAAGATCATCTGCCGTGAGACTGACACCGCGTTTTTCGATGCGCGCTTTTGCGTGCGCTGAGAATCTCGTGCGCCCGCCAACCTCGTCGAGCAGCGCTTGGAAAACATTCTTGGATAGAGACATTCCCTGTCCCCTGCCGACGCGTGCGCTTCCCTGCTCGGCGCCCCCATGTACAGCAGGATGTATCTCCATTCATTCACCTTCTATTTTCTATAACACATTTTATAATATATTTTTACATACGTTGTATCGTCAATTTTATATTTTATCTTAAATATTTTATATATGCTTATGTAATATATCTGTAATATACATGTTTTTTCTGTTCTTATATACACTGCAAAAGAGGTGATATATATGAACACAAAACTGATGATTACAAAAAGAAAACGCGGAGAGGACGGGCATAAAATCCTATCCATCCGCGTAAGAGAAGATATTATCAAACGGCTCGACACGCTCGCCGATCAGACCGGACGCTCACGCAATGAACTCATCGGCCTCCTGCTCGACTTCGCCATCGAGAACAGCGAAGTCGTCTCCGAGAGATAATTCGTTCTTGCACCACGGTACTAAATGCGGTACTATTGGATGAGGAGGAGAGTGTTGTGAGCAAGTGGGAGAAACTGCTTAAACGAATTCGCCGCAATCCAAAAGCTGTGCGATTGAACGATGTGGCAAAAATTCTTGAAAGTATGGGCTATGAACAGCGGCAGCCAAATCGCGGTTCAAGTCATTGGACATTTCGTAAACACGGCTGTATGCCGATCACGATACCGCGCCAAGAACCGTATGTGAAGGAAACCTATGTTAAAATCATCATAGATATGCTCAGTGAGGAAGAAGGTGTGTGAAATGAAAAAGGATTTGCAGTACTATATGTCTCTGCCGTACCGCGAAGTCATCGAAGCCGATCCGAACGGCGGCTTTGTCGGTCATATTGCGGAACTGCCCGGATGCATCACACAGGCAGAAACAAAGAACACACTTCTGGATATGCTGGATGATGCAAAGCAATCGTGGCTCGAAGCGGCGCTTGCGGATGGTATCTCGATTCCGGAACCGGCACGTGAGGAGGATTACAGCGGTCGCTTTAATCTGCGGCTGCCAAAGAGTCTGCATAAGGATTTGGCGTTGACTGCTAAGATGGAAGGGGTCAGTCTGAACCAACTTGCGATGTGCCTCATCGCAGGCGGACTGAAAGCCTCTGGCGTAAAACAGTAAAGGAGGTCTCTCATGTACGAGCACATTAAACTCAGTATCGAGGGCGGCATTGCAACGATTACGATTGACCGTCAGTCCTCGAACAACGCGCTCAACGCGCAGATGTTCCGCGATCTGATCAGCACGGTGGAGCACTGTGATGCGGACGATGCGGTGAAGGTTGTCATCGTTACGGGCGCAGGCAAGAATTTTTCTGCGGGCGGCGACATCAAGGAGATGGCAACGTTCGAGTTCATCAGCTACGAGCTCTCGATGCTGACCGGTCAGGCGGCACTCTCCCTGCGCAAATGTTCAAAGCCCGTCATCGCGATGATCAATGGCGCGGCTGCAGGCGGCGGCTGCGGTATTGCGCTCGGTGCGGACTTCCGCATGATGACGGAGGAGAGTTATCTCCTCACGGCGTTCTCGAATGTCGCACTCCCCGGCGACACCGGCTGCATTTACAACCTCCATCAGATTGTAGGTCTTGCCAAGACGATTGAACTCATGGCATTCAGCAAGCCTGTCTACGGCGAGGAGGCGGTTCGTCTGGGACTCGCGACGAGACTCGCGCCCGAGGGGAAACTGCTCGAGGAGACAACTGCGTTCGCAGCAAAGCTCCTGCGCCGTCCGCTCGGTGCGATCGCGATGCAGAAGCAGCTCTACTATGAGGTCTTCTATCGCGACTATATGACATACAACCGCATTGAGGCGGAGAACCTCGCCAAGGCAGGCGCATCCGCCGATCACCGCGAGGCCGTGACTGCGTTCCTCGAAGGACGGAAGCCGCAGTTTAACCAATCCTGAAAATATTTTCCTGCACGCAAAAACCCCCGACACTTTTGAACCGTGTCGGGGGTTTTTCTATGCATTTGCAAAATTGCTTATCCGCGGACGATTTTCAGCGGTTTTCCCTCCATATAGCTTGCCGGATTGCCGCTCTCAAGCGCCTTTTTATAGACGCGCATCGCGTCTTCAAAGACATTGAGCGTCACGTCCAGATCTTCCTGCGTATGTGTATAGCAGGGGAAAATGCTCCAGCCGAGGAGCACGCCGCGCTTCGCGCACTCCTGCATAAAGATCGAGTTATACAGCCAGTCGCGCCGCCCCTCGTAGTCCGTATAGTCAAACTGCATACGGCAGGGATAGCCTTTGAGATCGATGGGGGCACCGATCTCCTGCGCCAGCTTGCGGAAGGCCCCCTGCAGATACGCCCCTTTCTCCCAGATGCTGCGGATCACCTGACCGGATGCGAGCATCTGCATCTCAGCGATGGCCGCGGCGAGAGAGAGGCATTCCCCGCCGAACGTCGTGGAGATGAATACCTTCGGATCAACCGTCTCCATCACCTCGCGCCGCCCGGCAACAAAGGAGAGCGGCATGCCATTCGCCGTCGCTTTGCCGAAGGTGGAGAGGTCCGGCGTAACGCCGAAATATTCCTGTGCACCGCCGATGCTGAAGCGGAATCCGTTCACGACTTCGTCGATGACGAGCAGTGCACCGTTCGCATGACAGAGCTCCTTGAGCTGCGCAAGATAGCCTTCCTTAGGAATTTCGGTCAGTACCGCCTCGGTGATGACCGCGGCGACTTCCCCCTTGTGTTCATCAAACAGCCGCTGCACTTCATCCAGATCGCCATAGGCGAACGCATGCACATAGGCACGCGCTTCATCGAGGATACCGCCCTGGCGGACGCCCTCTGCCGCCGCCGTCCACTCATGCCAGCCATGATAGTTGCCGCGCAGGATATGTTTGCGCCCCGTAAAGGCGCGCGCGATGCGAATCGCGGCCTCGGTTGCTTCCGATCCGGTCTTGAGGAAGCGCACCATGTCCGCGCTCGGAATATGCTCCACGCAAAGCCGTGCATATTCCACTTCCTCCGGCGCCATAAGGGAAAAGCCCATGCCGCGCTGCATCTGGCGAATCACAGCATCGTCAATGGGCTTATAGCAATAGCCGAACAGCACGGGCCCGAGGCCCATGTCATAGTCGATGTATTCGTTCCCGTCCACATCCCAAACGTGTGCATCCTGTCCGCGCTCGATGTAGATCGGAGAAACGCCCTGGACGTGCGTTTCCGGTCCCTTGCTGTACAGCTGACAGCCGGATAAGATGATCTCCTGCGCCTCCTTCCAAAGAGCATCCGACTGCTGAAGTGTTCTGTTTTGAATTTCTGCCATACTTCGTACTTCTTCCTAACTTACTTTTGTACTGCCGTTCCGCTGTAAAATCGGCCCTTCCGCACGGATGCGGAAGGACTTAAAACTCCTGCCGCACGCCCGTGTAGAATGCGCGGTGCCTGCTGTCGTTCACGTCGTTCCACTCACCGAAAAGATATGTTCCGCCGCGCAGCTGATACTGTGCGCGCAAACGGAGGGTCACGTCATTCGGATCGTAGGCGTCAGCGGAGAACTTGAACTTTTCCCCCGCATAGGCGTCAAGTCCGATGCCGGCCGCGCCCGCCACGACGCCCGCACGCGCGCCGAACGATGTGCCGCGCGTACCGACCTGCGCGTTGAACTTGTCTCCGCCGCCGATGTCGTCAACGCCAAACGTCGCATACAGCCCCTTTGCCTCTCCGATGTCGAGGTTAAAGTTCGTCCGCCAGTCATCCGCTTTGCCGCTGTATATCGCGTCTACTTTCGGCGTCACCTTGATATTGCCGAGGCGTCCCATGAGACCGTTCGTCTTATCCGTCATTGTGCGTGCGTTGTGGATGAGCGCACGTGCATCCTCCTGCGTCTTCGGATCGCCGGCGACGGACTCGATCCCCTCGGCAATGCGTGCAATGCGCCCGGATGCCTCGGTGATATTCGCGAGTGTCTTTTTGAGGTTCTCCGCCGTCGCGGGGTCGGCGCCGACGGTCTCGAGGTTCGACACGATGCGCTCGACGCTCGCCGTTGTCTGTGCGAGGTTCGCCGCCATCGTGTTCATCTGTGCGAGCATCCCCTGCAGATTGCCGCGATTCTCCGCCGCCATCTGCTCGAGCGTTGCGGTCAGCCCGTCGAGATGTGCCGTCATATGCTCCATGTTGGACACAAGCTGCACCACCGATGTCTGGAATCCGGGCGCTCCTACGATGGAATTGATGGAGGTGAGCATCTCCTGGACGAGGATAATCATTTTATTCAGCTCGGTGAACATGGCATCCATGCCCATCTCGTCTGCGCCGTAGAGATAGTCACCGTTCCCATAGTAATCCGTCGCGGAGGACGGCGTGATGATGACGAATTTATCCCCCATGATGCCGGGCTGCGCGATGGTGACGGACGAGCCGCGCGGAATCTTCACGCCGTTCTGGATCACCATGGAGACGGTGACGCCTGTGCCGTCGCTCGCGATATCCTCTACGCGCCCGACGGGAACGCCCGCAAGGAGCACCTGGGCCTCGGGATTGAGCCCAATCGCGCGGCCAAAGCCGGCGTACAGCGTATAGTCATGGCTCCCGCTGAAACGCAGCCCGCCGAAGAACACAACAACCGCGATAAGGAGCGCTGCTCCCCCCAGCGTAAAGGCGCCGACCTTTGCCTCAGCACTCATGCTCCTGCCTCCCTTCGGTGATGCAGCGTACGGAAAAATGCCTGTACGCGCTCATCCGCTATATTCTGAAAACGCTCGACGGTATCCACCGCTATCAGCTCTCCATCGTAAATCATGGCGATGCGGTCGGCGATGCGGCTCGCGCTGACCATATCATGCGTAACGACAACGGAGGTCACGTCAAGTTTCCTCTGCATGTCGATGATGAGCTCGTCGATCTTCGCCGTCATGATCGGATCGAGCCCCGAACTCGGTTCGTCATAGAAGATGATCTCCGGATCGGTCGCGATCGCCCGCGCGAGCCCGACGCGTTTTTTCATGCCGCCGGAGAGCTCCTGCGGCATCATCTCTTCCACGCCGGGGAGTCCGACAAGTTCCAGCTTTTCCGCGACGATGTGCCGGATCTCATCATCCCCCTTGTCCGTATGCTCACGCAGTCCGAACGCAACATTTTCGCCCACGCTCATCGAGTCAAAGAGCGCAGAGTACTGGAACACCATGCCCATGCGCAGGCGCACGCGGTCGAGCACATTCTCGCTCATCGCAGTGATGTTGTCGCCGCCGATATGGATCTCGCCCCCGCTGGGGCGGTCCAGTCCGATCATCAGACGCAGGAGCGTGGACTTGCCCGAGCCCGAGCCGCCGATGATGGCGATGGTCTCTCCCTTTTCGATCGTCAGGCTGATGTCCTTCAGCGCCACTTTTTCCCCGAAGCGCTTCGAGACATTTTTCAGTCGTATCATAGCGCCCCCCTACCTAAAACAGGAAAAATGTCAAAACGGCGTTCAGGATAAAGATGACGATGATGGACGTGACGACGGTATGCATCGTTGCTTTGCCGACGCCCTCCGCGCCGCTCGGCGCGTTCAGCCCGTAGTGGCAGCCGAGAACGGCGATGACATTGCCGAAGAAGATCGCCTTGATGAGGCCGCCCGTCATATCGTAAATCAGCGCAAACTGCGTGATGGAGTTGGTAAAGGTATATGCGGAGATCCCCGAGTAGTACACCGCCGTGAGATAGCCGCCGAGGACGCCGATCACGTCGCCGAACACGGTGAGAATCGGTACGACGACCATACACGCAAGCATGCGCGGCACGATGAGATAGTTGACGGGACTGACGGCCATGACGCGCAGCGCATCGATCTGCTCCGTGACCTTCATCGTCGAGACCTCGGCTGTAATCGCCGCGCCCACGCGCCCTGCGCAGACAACGCCGACGAGAACGGGGCCGAGCTCGCGCCCGATGCCGATCGCAATGACTGCGCCGACCGTGCTCTGCGCACCGTAGCGGATGAACTCATGCGCGATCTGGAGCGTCAGCACGACGCCGGTAAAGAGGAGTGTGAGCCCGACGATAAGGAGGGAGTCCGCGCCGAGATGTGCCATCTGATAGATGATGCTCCGCACGCGCAGACGGCGCGTAACCTGCCGGATCGTCTCCCCATAGAGTAGGGTAACACGCCCGATATTCGCCAAATGCGTGAGAACGAACGCCCCCACTGCCTCGAATATGCGCTGCACCGTCTTCCCTCCTCCCCCAGTTTCTATATATGCCTCGACCGCCGCAGGCAGCTGCCTTCCCTCGTCACTGCAGGGCCTGTACCCGGCAGCGGGCAGAAGCAGTGCCCGATAGGGACGCTCAGCATCAGCGTCTGTACTGCTCCGCCTCTGTGCGGGCGAGTGCATCACAGCGCTCGTTGCGCGGGTTTCCCGCATGGCCCTTCACCCAATGGAACTGCACATGCCGCTCTGCGAACGCTGCATCGAGCTGCATCCAGAGGTCCTGATTGAGCACGGGTTCGCCGTCCGCTTTTCTCCAGCCGCGCTTTTTCCATGCGGGCAGCCAGAACTTCGTGAATGCATTCTTCAGATACTGACTGTCCGTATAGAGCGCGATGCGCGCACCTGCCGGCACGGATGTGACCGCCGTCAGCGCCGCAGTCAGCTCCATGCGGTTGTTCGTCGTCTCCGCCGCGCCGCCGCTCCGCTCCTCGACATTGCCTGTTGCAACCGTCTCGATGACGGCAGCCCAGCCGCCCGGCCCGCCCGGATTGCGCAGGCAGGAGCCGTCCGTGTGGATGATGTAATCCGCATCAAGCGGCCTCGATGTCTCTGCCGCGGCGCTCTTCTTCACGGTGCACTCGCCGGCCGCGGCAGTATCGTCTCCCCCCGCAAGCCAGGCGCGTGCCTCATCCTCTGTCATAAAGCCCTTGTAAACAGCGCCTTGAAAGCCCTGCACCTGCGCCGAGCAGTCTGCCCACGCCGTGAAGATGCCGTTCTTTCGCCCGCGCTTGACCGCATAATATTTCTTTGCCACAAATACGCCCTTTAGTACGAGTAGCGATAGCCGATCGAGAGCCCCACGCCGTTGTACCCCGGATTTTTCGTCCGCTGTCCGTTCGACACATGGTGTCCGAGATACGCGATACTGAGCGCGTTCCGATCATTGAAGTTGTAGGTCAGACGCGGCCCGATACGCCACATAAAGCCGTAGTTCCGCGTATGCGCGGGATGCACCTTGTTGTAGACGAGAACAGCGCCCGTCGCGTCGAAGGACGCCTCCCATTTCTTCCCGAGCGGTTTCGTCCAGCGTACCATATAGGCAGGTCCCGCGCCGACGGCGGACGAGTCGAGCTCGATGTCCGGCCGATCCTTCTCCGCCCACGAACCGACAGGCCGCGAGACCGTCACGCCCCAATGCAGCGACATGCCGTGCATCTCCTTATACTGGCGGAATACGTGCAGATTGTAAAGATCAATGTGCCGGCGCGCACCGCGCTGCTTCAGATAGTCCATCTGGATCTCCGCCTTGCGGTTCTTTTCCTCCGCGGAGCCCATGTGCATCTGCGTTTTCTGCGGCTCTTCCTTTGTCTGCGGCTGCTGTACCGCAGCCGCATGTCCGCCCTCGCCGATACCGACGGTGTTTTCCGCCGCCTCGGTCACAACGGGTATCGAGAGTGCTCCCGCGAGCAGCAGAGCAGCAACATATCCTGTTTTCTTCGTCATCATAGTTACCTCCAGCGTGTAAAGAGTTCCGCCTCTATGCCGAGGCGGTCGAGTATCTTTCCCACCATCATGTTGACGAGATCGTCCAGTGTCTCCGGCCGATGATAAAAGCCCGGTGCGGCCGGCATCACAATCGCGCCCGCACGCGCCAGGCGCAGGAGATTTTCAAGGTGAATCTCGTGCATTGGCGTTTCCCTTGGCACGAGGAGGAGACTGCGCCCCTCCTTGAGTGTTACATCCGCCGCGCGCGTGAGAAGGTCGTCCGTAACCCCGTGCGCGATCGCCCCCGCCGTCTTCATTGAGCAGGGCAGAACGACCATCGCGTCTGTGCGGAACGATCCGCTCGCGAGTGCCGCACCCACATCCTCGTTCGGATAGAGGACTGTGACGCGGCGCGCGAGATCCTCCTCCGTGACGCCGCACTCATAGTCGAGTACCTGCCGTCCGCTTGCCGTCAGAACGGCATGCACCTCCATGCCCAGATCCCTGAGCACGTCAATGAGACGAACGGCGTAGCAGCTGCCGCTTGCGCCCGTGATACCAACGATCAGCCGCTTCATCGGATGACCGTCACCCCGCCCATATAGGGCACGAGCGCTTTCGGCACCAGAACAGAGCCGTCCGCCTGCTGATTGTTCTCGAGGATCGCCGCCACCGTCCGTCCGACAGCGACGCCCGAACCGTTCAGCGTATGCAGGAACGCAGGCTTTGCCCCGCGTTCCGGACGGTACTTGATATTCGCGCGGCGCGCCTGGTAGTCCGTACAGTTCGAGCAGGATGAGATCTCGCGGTATTTATTCTGCGCCGGCATCCATACCTCGAGGTCGTAAGTCTTCGCCGAGGTAAAGCTCATATCGCCCGTGCAAAGCTGAATGACGCGGTACGGGAGCTCGAGTATTTTGAGCACATCCTCGGCTGCCTCCACCATACGCTCGAGCTCGTCCCAGCTCGTCTCCGGCGTGACAAATTTGATCAGCTCTACTTTGTTGAACTGGTGCTGGCGAATGAGTCCGCGCGTATCGCGGCCCGCGCTGCCTGCCTCGGCACGAAAACACGCCGTATAGGATGTGTAGTATTCCGGCAGCTGCTCCGCCTCGAGGATCTCATCGCGGTGATAGTTCGTCGTCGGCACCTCCGCCGTCGGCACGAGGTAGTAGTCAAGGCCGTCGAGCTTGAACATATCTTCCGCAAATTTCGGCAGCTGCCCCGTGCCGATCATGCTGTCCTCATTCACGATATAGGGCGCGAGCATCTCCGTATAGCCGTGCTTTTCCGCATGCAGATCCATCATGAAATTGATGCAGGCGCGCTCAAGGCGCGCGCCGAGTCCCTTGTAGAACGTGAAGCGCGCGCCCGTCACCTTGGCCGCGCGCTCCGCATCGAGCACACCAAGTTTTTCCCCGATGTCCCAATGTGCCTGCGGCTCGAAATCAAACGTGCGCGGCGTGCCCCAGCGGCGCACCTCTGGGTTCTCCGTCTCGTCCGCACCGATCGGCACATCCGCCTTCGGCATATTCGGGATCTGGAGCAGGAGTTCACGCAGCTTCAGCTCCACATCGCGCAGATCCTCATCGAGCGCCGCGATCTCATCGCCGAGCTCGCGCATCTCCGCAACCGCTGCATCCGCGCTCTCGCCCGCTTTCTTGCGCACGCCGATCTCTTTCGAGACCGCGTTGCGGCGTGCCTTCTTCTCCTCCACATCCTGCAGGATCGTGCGGCGGCGCTCGTCGAGTTCCGTGAACGAGGAAAGATCGAGCGCGTTGCAGCGGTTCTTCAGCATCGTACGCACCACATCCAAGTTCTCGCGCACAAATTTCATATCCAACATCAGAAATCACTCCATCATGTAGATTTACTATGTGCCATGATAATACAAAGGCCGCCGTTTGTAAAGAAAAGTCCATTTCTTCATTCGCGTTTCACACATCTGTGGTAAAATACATATGAAAAGGAGAGCCTCTGAATGAAAATTCTACCGTGGGCGGGGAACTCCATCTTCCCCGTTCTCTGCAATACACTGCTTACGTGGCGCAAATCTGCGCCCGACACGCGCGATCTGCCGTGGCGCGATGAGCCGACGCCCTATCATGTCTGGATCTCGGAGATCATGCTCCAGCAGACACGTGCCGCCGTCGTGCGCGCCTACTATCTCCGCTTCCTCGATGCCCTGCCGACGATCGCCGACCTCGCCGCATGCGATGACGATGCACTGATGAAACTCTGGCAGGGACTCGGCTATTACAGCCGCGCGCGCAATCTCAAACGCGCCGCCGAAGCGATCGTCCGCGAACACAGCGGGCAGCTGCCCAGCGACTTCGATGCGCTGCTTGCCCTTCCCGGCATCGGCCGCTATACCGCGAGCGCCATCGCGTCCTTTGCCTACGGTCAGCCGCGCCCGGCCGTCGACGGCAACTTTCTGCGCGTCGCTGCGCGCGTCACGGCAAACGGTATCGATATCGCAAAGGACGCAAGCAAGCGCGCTCTCGAAGCAGCGCTCGCTCCCTCCTACCCGACGGGAAGAGATGCAGGATACCTCAACGAAGCCTTTATGGATCTTGGCGCGACGATCTGCCTTCCGAACGGCGCACCGCTCTGCCACACATGCCCGGCCGCCCGCCTCTGCCTTGCGCATGACCGCGGCACGGAGCAGGACTATCCCGTAAAAGCCGCGCTCAAAGCACGCCGCAAGGAAAGCCGAACCGTCCTCATACTCTCCTGCGGCGACCGCATCGCCATACGAAAAAGGCCTGCAAAGGGACTCCTCGCAGGCCTTTGGGAATATCCGAATATCGACGGGAAGCTGACAAAGCGCGCGGTGCGCGAACAGCTCACAGCCGAAGGCTTTCGCGTCCGCAGCATTATGCCGCTTCCTCCCGCGCGCCACATCTTCAGCCATATCGAATGGGAGCTCACCGGCTGGGCGGTCAGCGTCGCGGAGCGAAACGAATCTCCGCTGCTCGCGGCCGAGAGCGATGCAAATGCTCCGTCCGCCCTTCTCTGGGTACGCCGTGAAGAACTCGCCGCGGCGTACAGCATTCCCGCTGCATTCGGCTACTTTACGCCGCAGTAAAATATACGGCAAAAGAGCGATTCATTGTCAATATAGAGATATATTTTCGCATGAAAACAGGTGCTGCGCCTCCCCTTCAGGAGAGACACAGCACCTGTTTTAACGCAATGCGTTTTTTATAATATATTACACAGCTTTTTCCATCTCACGCGCAGAGGTGCGCATGACGGTATTGAGGTCAGGCGCGGAAGCATCACTTGCGGCGCGCTCTTTCTCCCGACTCTTTTCGATGAGATTTTTCAGCATCTGCATATGCGGATGGCTCTCCAGCTCCGGCGTGAGCTTCCCCTGCAGCGCCGCCGCCATCTGCGGAGGCATGCCGTCGGGGAACATTTCCTCGAGCATGGAGCGCACTTCCTTGGGGATCATATCCTGCAGCGCAACATTCTCCTTGCGGAGCTTTACCGCGTCCTCCTGCGTGAGAGCATAGGCCTCGAGAAAACTCTGGATGAGATTGTCATGCCAGAATTCACCCGCGAGGGTCGAACGGAAACCCGTCGCCGTGCGCATAACAAAGCCGTTCTCCTCCCATGCGGCGAGGAGTGGCGCAAGAGAGGAAAGAAGGTCGACGGCGTATTTCTTTTCGAAATAGGGCGCGTAGAAATAGCCGTGCTCGATCTGATCGCCGATCTCGCTGTGCATGCGGTGCTCATCCGCCTGCTCGCCCATGAACTGGAACGGCTTCGCTCCCTCCTCGACCATCTTTTCATACGCGGCGAGCGCACCGTGGTTGCGCCACATCACGTCCCCGACAAAGCCGCCCCCGCCCGAGCCGAAGGCAAGGACATCATTGCCGCGCTTTGCGAGGGTGTTATAGATGCTGCGCTCGCGGTGATCCGTTGCCCAGTGTGTGATATCAATACGCCGTGCCATCGGGTTTTCTGCAATAATCTCGACGCCGCGCCGGAAATATTCCGACTGCTCCTCCGTCGTCGGGAGGATCGGCAGATCGCCCGACTCGATGCGGCGCGCCAACTCGCTCGCAGGGAATACGTTGAGCTGGTAGAGATCACCGCCCGCAATTCCAATCTCGAACTGCGTGCGCACATCGTTCTCCCAGACCTCCATCGACTGATACGGCAAGCCGTAGATGAGGTCGGCAATGACGACGGCGCCCTGCCGCTCCACCATCCGACGGAGCGTTGCGATAACCGTCTCACGGTCGTCGATGCGTCCGATCGACTGGCGGACGCGTGTGTCAAAGGACTGCACGCCAAGCGAGAACCGGTTGATGCCCGCATGCAGCGCCGCCTCCACCTTGCTCTCCGAAAGGTCGTGGATACGACCCTCGAGGGTGATCTCACAGTCGCTCGTGAGCGGCAGGCGTTCGCGTACCGCACGGACAAGGCGCACCAGATCAGCCTCACTGAGCGCCGTCGGGGTGCCGCCGCCAAAGAATACCGCCTGGAAGGGCGCACCCATAACATAGGGCGTATCTGCCGCGGCATCCAGCTCCTCCAGGAGAACATCAACGTAATGATGCGCCGCCTCCTCCCGTGTGAAGTTTTGGAAAAATCCGCAGTAGCTGCATTTCTTATCGCAGAACGGGATGTGGATGTATACCGCACGCTCATCCGCGGGATCCGGCGCCGCTGCCATGTGCTCCTCCCAGATGCGCGCCTGCTCCGCCTTGTCCATGATCATGCGCTTGCCGCCCGCGCCGGGATGCACAACGCGCTTTTTCGTGAAGGCACAGCCAAGCGGGTTCTCCGACTTCGTTCCGAGCAGCCAGCCGCGCGCCTCTTCCGAGAGGGCGCCGATCTTATCCTGCAGCGTATTCATGCGAGCGCCTCCTTTGCAGCTGCGATCACCTTTGCAAAGTCCGCTGCATCCGGATGACTTGCCGCTGCCGCATAGCGCGCCGCACTCTCCGCGGTATAGGCGTGCACATTGTCCTTCGGCATGCTTTTGAACATTTCGATAAGCGCGGGATCAATCGCGCCCTGCACGAGAATCGCGCCGAGGATCTCATTCGACGGATCGAAGAGTGCGCGGATGTTCGCGATGCACTTTTCCGCATGCTCTGAGTCCGGCTCTGCGCCAAGGGTGCCATAGATGAATACGCGCCGTCCGCGCAGCGTCTCAATGTACTTCTTCGCCGCAGCGTCCGCTGTGCCTCGGTCAACCCACATGCCGACACAGAGATCGGCATTCTCCGGTACACCTGCCGTATCCTTTACGCTGCGGCAGGATGCGCCAAGTGCCTCCGCAAGATGCTCAGCGACTTTCTGCGTGTTCCCCGTACGCGAGGAATAGATCACAGCAATTTCGTTCTTCATAATAATATGCTCCTATATATCAATATGAATATATTCTCTTCTCGATTCACATATATAATATAACAGCTCCTCAAAAAAATCAAGTGTTTTCCATAAAAGTCATAAATAAAAATTATGAACTGCATTCAGTTTTCCAGACGGTATGCTTTTTCATAATATAGACAGATATTCTATATCAATTACATCTCTTTATTTTTCATGATATTGAGTTGGATTTTACTTCCTGCACATACTATTTTCCTTTTGTCAATTATAAATGAATATACAGGCTCTATGTTTCACTCCAATCTTTTATCAATAGTTATAAGTTATTCCATTTACAGATTGTTTTCATCGTGCAGGCGAGATATATGAGCGTGAAGATATTGACACCCATGATAAAATAATTATGGAATGCAGACACATTGATAGGAGGGTACCCTATGAAGAAAATCATTGCCGGTCTGTTCGCCGGCCTCATCCTTGCGGCCGGTGCACAGGCACTCGCATACGCCTGTGAGGACGGCGCATGCACTCTGCCGGAGCGTGAGGACAAGGCATACTGCTATGGCAACAGCAGAGCTTACTGCTACGGCGACCGTGCACCGCAGGCACGCGGCGGCGGCTGCGGCTGCTGACGCGAAGCGCTGAACGAACGAAAAAACGGTTCTATGTCGAAAGGTTGACACTTTCCAACATAGAACCGTTTTTTTATATTTACAATAATAAGCTCAGCGCTTCACCAATACAACGCTGCCCTTCATGATGGAGACAAGCTCCGTTTCCATGCCGATTTGATTGATATAATCCGCATATAAGCTGTCATCATCGGGGACCTTCCGCGCCGCAATACGCGCAATGCGTGCGCAGACCTCATAGGCATCGAGGGGCGCATCACGATAGGCGGCCTCAAACTGCTCCGGATTCAGCGAGGTCTCCAAGTCCTCCAAAATATAGATGCCGCCGCTCGGCAGCACATCGAACAGGGTAAACAACGCGAGGATCTGATGGCTGGTCATATGAGATGCATCGTCTATGATAATATGAGGGCGTATATCTTTCAAACGCGAAACTGCATCCGTATTCGAAAGATCCGCCTGCAGAATATGAATCCGTTCATCCGCATATTGACTGCAGTGCTCCTCAATATCGACGCCGAAAATTTCTGCCTGCGGGAAATACTCCTGCCACATCCGAAGGCTTGCGCCCTTGAAAATGCCAAGTTCCAGCAGCCGCAGCGGACGTGAGTGAAAGCGCTCCAAAAAGAACTCATACTTGCGGAGGTAATTGTGGATCATGCTGCACTTGTCCGTGCGGTATTTGATGCCGACAGCGTCAAGTCCCGAAGTATCGCGGAAATACCCTTGCGGCAAAGCCCCGTTCGGATCGATGCGTCTTTGGCTCCACGCATGGAGCAGGGAACTGCACGAGGTTTCGGCACGTCCCGCGCTGCGCGTAAAGACGGCGGCAGCAATCTCCCCTGCTGCGTCACTTGTCATCACCTCTAAACTGCATCCGGCAAACAACCTGGGAAGGTCATCCGCATCATAACGCCATACATCCTCATACGCATTGATCTCATGCCGTGCAGAGAGTTCCTGCGGAGTTCGTGCCGCCACAAAAATTTTCCCGCCCGGGCGGCACACCTCTTGAAGCTGTCGGACGCCTTCGCAAATGTTGCGCGTCTTTTCCATCCCGCCGAGCACAATAATATAGTCATAGCGCGATGTGCCGACCGCCTGCTCTACATCTGTCAAATCGCAGAGCGAGTCCAGATCGTCCGAGTTAAAGAGCACAATATGGTCACATTTCGCAGCCCCTGTCTGCATGAGGCTTTCTTCCACGGCCTGTGCGTAAATCTTTCGCCAAAGTCCAACCCCGCCCATCGCACAGATGACCAGGCACTCTTTTCCTGCGATATCTTCCGGGGACAGTATGCCGCCGGACTGCAGTTTGATAAAAAAGATCTCTTCCGCTAAAAGTTTATCATAGGATTCCATCTGACATTCCCCACCACTTCTTTTGCCGCTGCTGTCCCAATTATTTTATCATCATATGTCCAAAATGCCAATCTCTCTCCTTATATCTGTTGCTGCGGAACAATGTGCCGAAAAACTGTGATCATGCAGGGTCTTTTCCGGATCAATGCAGCAGGATATATGCGCCTGACAGCGAATAGCAAAGAGAGAGAACTCCTTTTGAATGCACAGCGAAACGGAGGCAGTGAGAAATGCCCGCACAGAAAAAAATCGCCCGGCAAACGTCCGCATCTCGATCAAAACCTCTCGCATGGTGGAAGAAGCTGGTGCTTGCGGTGTTCGGCACGTACATTGCAGCGAAGCTCTTCGGCATTCTCGTACCGGATAACGGCACCACAGAATTTCCATCGCACACAGACCGGGATCGTCAGCAAAGCATACCGAACGGCCCGGCAGACGAATCCCCCGACGATACATGGGACCTCCCTGCGGATGACCGCTGCGAGGAGGAACACATCCATGAGAACGGCACGCCTCCCGGGTTTCATCTCTATGACGATTGGGATGACTGGGGGGAGGGCTACGACGACGACCATTTCAACTGATATAGAAGCAAAAACAGCTCATCCATGCGGATGAGCTGTTTTCAGTACCGTATGTAATTTAGTTGAGCTTGAATGCCGCAACAGAGGCCTGCAGCTCATCTGCCATTTCAGAGAGCTTCTTGCTCGCCGAGGCGACCTCATGTACAGATGCGGTCTGCTCCTCGGTCGCAGCGGAGACGGTCTGCGTCTCATCTGCCAGGGAGGCCGCGACGCTCTCGATGCTGTGAACCGATTCGGTAATACGGCGGCTGCCTTCATTCGTCGCCGTAATCGCAGCGGTCGAGTACTCAATCTGCTTCATGAGCTCCGAGATCTGTGCAACGATCTCACGGAATGCGCTGCCCGCTTCGTTCACGGACGCCACGCTGTCAACGGTCATCGCCGTACCCGACTGCATGGAGACGACGGCCTCCTGCGTACGCTTCTGGATCTCGTTGATGATGGTCGTAATGTTCTCTGTCGCGCTGCCGGACTGTTCGGCAAGCTTGCGGACTTCCTCGGCAACGACCGCAAATCCGCGGCCGTGTTCTCCGGCACGTGCCGCCTCGATCGCGGCGTTGAGTGCGAGAAGGTTCGTCTGATCGGCGATACCGGAGATGGTATCGACGATCTCGCCGATCTGCTTCGACTGCTCGCCGAGCGCGCGGATAATGCTCTCGGTCTCCTTGACGGTCTGCTCGAGCTGGCTCATGTTGCCGACCGCATGCTCAACCTTGTCTGCGCCGACAGTTGCCGCGCTGTGCGCCGATTGCGACGCTTCCGTGATGCTCTTGGAGTTGTCGGACAGGATGGTGAGCTGACGGCCCATCTCTTCGACGACACGGATGGTATCCTGGACGGCTTCCTGTTGTTTTACCGTGCCCTCTGCCACCTGCATGATCGAGTCGGCAACGAGGTTCGACGCCTGCGAGGTCTGCTCCGAGTTCTCCGTAAGCTGCTCGGATGCCGACGCCACGGACTCAGCACTGTTCTTTGCGCCCCGCAAAACAGCAGAAAGGCGCTCGGTCATGTGGTTGAATGCCGCTGCCATGCGGCCGATCTCATCGTTCGAATCGACAGCGAGCTTCTCGATCGTGAGATTCCCGCCTGCGATCTGCTCAGCAGCGCCGCCCATGCGAATGAGAGGCTCCGTTGCCTTGGCCGCGAGGAAGTACGCGAGCAGACCGGCACCTGCAACGAGAATGATGCCGAGGATAACAATGGGGATCGCCGCCTCAGCACCTGTGGAGATGACGTAGGAGCGCGGCGTCGCCGTCGCAATGACCCAGCCCGTGGTGGGGTTCTGCGCATAGCTCACATAGTACTGATTCCCGTCGAGGAGCTCGACCTCGGTTGTCCCCGACTTTCCTGAGAGTGCATCCTTGACAAAAGCAAATTCATTTTCATCCGTGCGGTCTTCTTCTTTCTCAACTTTTCGCCCGGAATGGGAAAGGAGTTTCCCCTGCCGGTCGATGATGAGGACGCTCGTATGATCATCGGCCGCCGACTTCACGAAGTCCGCCAGGACGCCGAGGTCATAGTCGCGCTGCACCATGCCGATCGGCTGCTTCTGCGCGTTCAGTACGGGCACGGCAATAACGGAGATAAAACGCCCCGTCGCCTTGCTGATGACGACATCGGAGATGCTCTCCTTGCCCGCCATCGCATCCTTAAAATAGGCACGGGTTGACGTATTGACCGGCTCCTTGTGGTCGCTGCGCAGGAGCTGCTGCCCGTTCGTATCCGTGATAAGAGTCGGATTGGAGTCCTTAAAAATCTCGTTTGTACGCACGAGCGAACCGTCCATCTCCTCTGCCCCGGCCGTTGGCTCCTGCAGATAGCGGATGGTCTCAGCGTTCACGGCGAGAGAGCGAATGCCGTTGCGGTTCTGCTCGAAAAGCCCCGTGATGTTGGAGTCGATCACATTGACGCGCTGCTGGCTCACGAGCTCCAACTGTTCGATGCTTTTCTCCATCGTGCTGTAAAAATTGACACCAATGCTGATCAACAGCGGAACAGCACTGATGAGGACTAGGATGACAACCATCTTCGTCTTGACGCTTGCATTCTGAAACATCCCAACACCCCTTTTATTTAATAACCCCTACAATATTACACTTATATTATATCTATACTTTTATTAAATGTCACGCACTTTTATTTTGAAATATATTATTGTATTTTTACAACACAACAGAGATTTATATCTCTGCTTTTCGCTTCCTTCGGATGATAAAAGCGGCACTGCCCGTCTTCTCTTCGCCGAATGACTTAATATGAAAGCATAGACGCCGATAATGTTATTAGGAAGAATCGTCCATGGATTGGAGATGACGGCATGAGCACGGTACACGTTTCAAATAAGCTCTCGTTCCTGCACGGAGAAAATTCTGCGGCAGCGGGAAAATCTCCCGAGCGCAGACAGAATCCGGCAGCGGAAATTCTAGGCCATGCGGCCGAGGTCTATATCAGTGCAAAGGGAAAAGCCCTCAGCGAAAGCGACGATAGGGACGCGGATCTGACGCCTGCAGAGGCAGCTCTTGCGGCAAACGAGCGGGAACGTGCCGATAAGCATGCGAAGAAGGTGCAGGCGGAGGAGATCGAGAAACGCATCCGCACGGATACCGACCTCACGGACGAGGACAGGACAAAGCTGCAAAAGCGTGCGGACGAACTGAAGCGCGCAGGCATGACGGACGAGGACAAGCTGAGCGAACTCTATGCAAAGGCGAATGAACTTGAAAAGCGCGTGAAGGACGGCATCGTGACCGATCGGGAAATAGAGGAGCCGCTCAGCCTGTATCGTCAGCAGATCGGGCAGCTGAAAGGCACGATGCGGGAGAAATCCCTGCGCGATCTGAGGCTGCGCGGACAGGCCGTACAAGAGCGCGCCGACCGCGACGCGGAGATCACAAAGGCGCAGGAAAAGGAAACGGCAGAGCTTGAAGCGCTGCAGCCCGGCGATCTATCCGCTCTTGCCGCGCTCAGAGAATACCAAAAAACCGCCGCCGGCAAGAAGAACGCCGATCGGAGCGGCATCGTCATCCCGACCAATAAGAACACGAACGACACATGAGCCGACTGCATCGCAAACGGCGGCAGCCTGCCGAGGAATAACCTCGGCGGG